>Ga0180431_10000225_pt1 | contig 79003 bp, 57 predicted proteins | sample SS_ome_11_FD_132459 | JGI IMG/M metagenome (GOLD analysis project Ga0180431, IMG submission 132459) | Hypersaline lake sediment archaeal communities from the Salton Sea, California, USA - SS_1_MS_1 metaG | ecosystem: Environmental > Aquatic > Non-marine Saline and Alkaline > Hypersaline >...
CCCAGATCACAGTATATCTTGCAGGTTCCTGCACTGCGTCAACCAGAGTTTTAACCTTCTGGCCCTTCACGTTGTAGACGGCTATGACGACCTGTGATCTCTCAGCTATCGAATAGCTAATCTTTGTAGTCGGATTGAACGGATTGGGGTAATTTTGCTCGAGATCGAATATCAACGGAGGTCCCTTTATCCCTGCATCTGTTACGGTGACGTTGACTGCAACCCGAATCTGCGCCATGACCTCCGGGGGTGATTTGCCGTTGGCAACCCAGGAGTCGTACAGATCCTGACCGGCCGAGTTGGTCGTGTTCTCATCCCTCAGGAACTCGACGTATTCCTTTGTCGTCGTCTGGTAGTAGAGGGTGACCACCGCCGAGTCGCTCTCAAGCGGCAGTGTGTAAGGCGTATAGTCCCAGTACTGTCCGTCCGCGTAGGAGTATGCTACGGTGGGCGACTGGATTGCAGTGAAGCCGGCGTTTGTATATCCCCTTGGCGGGATCCTGTTGTCGCTGTATATCGTATCGTTCAATACGAAATGGAATGACTTGCCGGCCGTGAGTCCGAGGGCTCCTGCAAGCGAGGGGCTCAGGCCTGGATGAATCTCGTAGGCCTTTAACTGTGAGTCGCTTATAAGTACGCCGGTGTCTAAATCGTATTCACCCGATTCGTATATAGTCTGCCCCGCCTCATCCAGCGCCTTGACGTTCAGCCATATCCGTCTTCCCTCGGGGTACCCGGACGGCAGCTTGTGCCCCGTCTCGTTCGTTACCTTGACGGTTATCCCGAAATCCTCGGGAAGCGCCTCCAGCGTGGCGGCCTTCTGCAGCATCTCCCTTGCCCTCTGTACGGCGGCGGTCAGCTGCCCAGCATTGACCTCGTCCGGATAGTATGTTTCAATTGTGCCAGGAACGAATGTATTGCCGCCCGTCATATCGTGGAGCCCTAGATCCGGACGGGCATTTACTCCGGACACGTTGGCACCCTTCGCGTTTACGTCTCTCATGTGGCAGTCCTGGCATGTAGAGACGATCCCGTCGGGCTTGTTGCCCGCAAACTGGGGGGCGTATACCCCCGACGCCGCATACTCGCTGGCCGACCATTCGCTGTAGGTCCGCTCGATCGGGAACATATTTCTCAGATCCATATCAGGGTGTTCCTCGTCGAACGCCGTGGGGCCGTAATCCCCCGGCGCCAACCGCATGAATACCGGGCTGCTCACGTCGTGGCAGGTTCCACAGAGATCGGATGAGCGGTGCATGGGTGATTCGACGAACGCATGGCTCGCTTCCGCGTCGGCGTAGGGTCCCCTGCGAAGCGGAGCGGGATCATTTATGAATTGCCCGTTGGCATACTGTATTGGCAGAGGATTGACGCCCGACAGAACGTCGATGTCCTCTGACGGGCTGATTCCCGGCTTGTAATCGTAATCCACGACCCTGTGGCAGAAATCGCAGTGTACTCCGTGTCTGTCCTTTACGTTCAGCATCTCTCCGCTGGTGTCGATCGAACGGCCCTCCTGCCATCCCCCGGGGGAGTGGCACCGTATGCAGATATCTCCCACCGATGGTGCGTCCTGCTCCGCGATCGCCATGCATGCCAGGAAGAGAGGGTCTCTTGCAGCCTGGGCCATCATGCTTCCCCGCCAGACATACCAGGGCTCGTTATCCGTGTCGTAATTGCCGTGGCATGTGGCGCATGAGATATCCGGGTCGTCCATGATCGCTCCCTCGTGAGGCTGGGTGCCGGGCATATCCATATCGCGCAAGCTGGTCGGGACGTGTCCGGGGGGGGTCCCTGTGACCGTGAAATTCATTGCGCTGACGCCGTAGCCGGGATTACCGGCGTTGTCGTAGGCCTCAACCATGATCCTGTTGCTGCCGCCGGGGAAGTTAGGGACAAACCAGGAGAAGCCGGAGCCCGGCGGCTCCTTTGTGCCGACCGGCTTGAATGTGGATCCCCCATCGTCCGAGAGGTAGACGTTGATGTAGGATATTCCACTGGCATCATCTGCGTCGAAGTTTACCGAATAGTACGATTCGGCCGCTAGGTCTTCGCCGCCGTTCGGGTCCAGTACTATAACTTCCGGCGGTATGGTGTCGGTTCCGCCGGAGGGTGTGAGATAGGGTTCTATCTCGGATATGTCCACATTCAGAGCGCTGTTCTTGTTGCTTCCCGTCAAGCCGGGGAAGGTGGGAGTGTTGGAGAAGTTAACGGTGTCGCTTGCCTCTATGCTGTTGGAAAAGCCGTCCGCATCGGAATCATCCCCCTCGACGGCCAGTATCGCTTCCGTATTGCTCAATCCGTTATTCAGTCCAACCTCTACGGACAACCCATAGGGATTACGCTGCCCCCCGCCATCGAAATCGAAATGGCAGACCCCGCAGTGTCCTGAGTTGCTCGGCAGGTCGTCGAGGTGCGTGCCGGCGGCCTCCGGGTGTATGTCGAAGAAGGTCCTGCGGATAGGATTTCTAGCCCGCAGCAGTGGTTCGGGGGTGATGAAGAATGAAAGAAGGGAGAAGATTGTGATGAGAATGACGATTCTAAGCAACGAACCACATCCCCGGAGTATCTTTCTCATTATCCAACCTCACAAGCTGATGCCGACTGTAATTATAGATAGTGCATTCGCACGAATAACACCGGAAAAGTATATCATATATCTCATTATCATTCAATATAAATGTATTTTGCAGTCATAGAGAACAGTATGATTGATATTTCGCGATTGACTCAACCATCAGTTCTGTTATACGGTGCGTGGTTCACCGGGTGGACGCCGGGTCTTGAAATTGATTGCGATTTGAGATCAAAGGTAATAATTATCAACGAGGGGTGATGCTTGATGAAGGTTGTACACTTCGATGAAGCGGAAAGATACGAGCCAGAACCGGACTGGAGCCGCTCGAGCCTCTGCTGCGAAGGCGATATCTCCATCGAGCATTTTATCAAGCCTCCCCGCCATTCCTCTCCCTGTCACGATCATCCAAGCGTTCAGGTCCTCGTTGTCCTAGAGGGCAGTTTGACCGTCATCGACGGTGACGGCGCCGAATACGAGCTCGGAGAAGGTGATGCAATATATATCCCGGGCGGGGAAACACATGTAGTAATGAATCCCCTGGACCGGCCGTCCAAGGGGATCGACATCTTTGTGCCGGGCAGATCTTTCGATTTCTGGGCGAAGCGTAAAGAGGGCAAAGGGGCCGAAGGCGTTTGATTTTAAAACTTGCGAAATCTACATCTTAGGGTAAAATCCCATAGGTGATCTGAGATTGAAAAATCGGGAGGTGCTTTTATGAACAAGGCCGTTATATACATCCTCGTCGCGGCGCTGCTTCTTTCGGCGATAGGGTGCGGCATGAGCAGGACCAAGAAGGGAGCGCTCATCGGATCCACAACCGGTGCGGCGATCGGCGCCGTAATCGGCAAGCAGTCCGGCAACACCGCCATGGGGGCCATCCTGGGTGCGGCCCTGGGTGGTGCGGCGGGAGCGTACATCGGCAACTACATGGACAAGCAGGCGGAGGAGATAGAGAGGGACCTGGAGGGAGCTTCGGTCGAAAGGGTCGGAGAGGGTATAAAGATCACCTTCGACTCCGGCATACTATTCGACGTGGAGAGGGCATCGCTTCGAACCGAGGCGAAGACCAACCTCGAAAAGCTGGCGGTTATTCTCAATAAATACGAGGATACTAATATCCTGATCGAGGGCCACACGGATGCGACGGGATCGGAGGAGTACAATCTGGATCTTTCACTTAAGAGGGCACAGTCCGTGGCCGGCCAGCTCGGCACGGCGAAGGTCGATCCCACGAGATTTACGATGATGGGGTATGGCGAATCGCAGCCTATAGCATCGAACGAGACACCCGAGGGGCGTCAGGCCAACCGCAGGGTCGAGATCGCCATCATGGCGAACGATAAGCTGAAGAAGATCGCTCAGTCGAAGACCGAAGGGTAGGACGAGGCGATCGGTTTACAATGCCGACCGTGCCGCTTTCAGCGCGCCGTGGAGGCCGGTATTGCATTTTGTGCCGGCTTAGACGAATGCCGCTTTCGATTGAACCGGAGGATATCCTTTGCAGCCTGATGCATCCGCGCTGATGGAGAAGATCGGTCTCGAGTCACCGTTGATCGGTTTTTACGATGCGCCGGAGGTTGAGCCCTTCGAGCCGCTTGTTGTACCTGAGCCCGGAAAGTGGTCTTGCCTCTTTGCGTATTACAAGCAATGGCTTTGCGGGAAGACCCTTCACATAACGAAGGACAACTTCGGATGCGGCGGCGCGGGGTATCACATATGCGGCGTGCAGACAAGATCGAGGGAAGACTTCGTGAGGTTTCTGGCGGATGAGGAGGGGCTCAAGTCGTCGCACGCCCTCATGAATGAATGGCTCGATAGCAACAAGGGCTACATGCAGGAGCATGGGCACATTCTCGTCGGCCCCGCGAACGAAGATCAATATGAATATCTCAAGAGCATGACGTTCCTAGTCGATCCGGACCAGCTCAGTATGCTCGCATTGGGCGCCCAGTACGACAGCGCTCCGGGTGACGCCTTGCCTGTGATAGCACCATTCGGATCGGGTTGCATGCAGCTCGTATCCTGCTTCGCCGACCTTACCGCTCCCCAGGCGATCGTCGGGGCGACGGATATCGCCATGAGGCAGTATCTCCCTCCCGAGATCCTGGCCTTCACCGTGACAAAGCCGATGTTCGAGAGGTTGTGCTGTCTGGACAAGGGAAGTTTTCTCTACAAGTCGTTTTTGGAAAGACTGAAGAAGGCGCGTAAGGGTAAGGATCGCTGAAGCGGATTCGGGTTTATAAGTTTGACAGCGTGAAGCTCATCACTGATATTCTCGTTTCAGTTCGCTGGACACACCTGACCGGGGTATCGCGGTCGTTCGTAGGAAGATGAAAAAACGGCAACACCAACGGAGGAGGAGCTATGGATAATTCGGGTCTTTATCTCGAAAAGGCGGTGGATCTGATCATGAGGTACGCTCCCAAGCTGATTCTGGCGATCGTCGTGCTGGTAATCGGGCTTTGGGTGATCAAGGGTATAGTAAAGGTGTCGCGCAAGTCCATGGAGAGGAGCAAGGTCGATGAATCGCTGAGGTCGTTTCTATCGAGCCTCATCTCCGTGATATTGAAGGTGCTGCTCGTGATCAGCGTCGCCTCGATGATAGGCATCGCGACGACGTCCTTTGTGGCGGTGCTCGGAGCCGCGGGCCTGGCGGTCGGTTTTGCTCTTCAGGGCAGCCTGGCGAACTTCGCCGGAGGTGTGCTGATATTGCTGTTCAAGCCGTTCAGGGCGGGTGATTTTATCGATGCCCAGGGGTTCAAGGGTGTGGTGAAGAAAATACGGATCTTCAACACAGTGCTCAGCACTGTAGACAACAAAACGGTCATTATCCCGAACGGCCCGCTTTCGGGGGGCAATATAACGAACTATTCCACGGAACCCCAGAGACGTGTCGATATGGTTTTCGGGGTCAGCTACGATGACGACGTCAAGAAGGTGAAGGGGATTCTTCAGAGGCTGGTCGATGGGGACAGCCGGATTCTCAAGGATCCGGAACCAGCGATTCTGCTCTCGGAGCTCGCCGACAGCTCGGTGAATTTCACCGTTAGGGCATGGTGCGACTCGGCTGATTACTGGGGCATATACTTCGATATGCACGAGAACGTCAAGTTGACTTTCGATCAGGAGGGGATCTCTATCCCGTATCCGCAGAGCGACGTTCACCTCTTCAAGAGTGAGTGAGCCGCCTGATACCTGGGATGTGAATGCACCGCGCGGGCCGGAGTGTCCTCAGCCTGGAGCGTTGACGGAAATGTTTATGAAAAATGCCCTTTGGATCATTTGTCTGGTTTCGATTACGGCTATTGCCGATTCATCGGCCGCGCAGACCAACGATCTATACGACGAGTTCGAGACGCTGGATCTCGAGGGAGAGCCCGTTATCCATATCGGCGGGGAGGTCGCGGACCCCGGCACGGTCGATCTCAGAAAGCTTCCGCTGCGTTCCGTTGTCGTGAAGGAGGTGCGCTGGACCGGCAACGAGGGCGAATTCAGCGGGGCCTTCCGATATGACGGGTATTCCTTGAGCGACGTCCTCGACCTCTTCGAGATCAACAAGAAGAACAAGGATGAATTCAGAAGGCTGATCGATCTTCTTGTGAGGGTGGAAAACGGGAGGGGAGATGCCGCGGTCTTGAGCTGGGGCGAGATCTACTATCCGGCCGATCGGCACAATATAATCATCGCGACGAGGGTTTCACCGATATTTCCAACTAAATCAGAGGATCGCTGGCCGGTTCCCGTCAGGACGAAGCTGATCGTCGCAACGGATCTCTACACCGAGAGGAACATCTCCGATCCACGCTATGTCACGGTTGTCTCGGCGCCCCTCTCGTTCACGGTGGACAGGGATGCGCCTCTTCACTCCCCTCAGTTGGAGCTCTTCGCCGGAGCCGAAAGGCTCGAAACATTGGGGGCCTATCCCTCCTATTTGGATCAAGTATCCTATCCGGTCGTCTTCTATGGACGGGGCCGCGGGATTCACGGCGTGAGGTCGTTCCGGGGCGTGAGGCTCAAGGCGATACTCGAAAGCTATTTTCCCTTATCCGCGGAATCGATACAAAGGGGCTATTTCGTGGCGGCGGCCGTCGACGGGTACAGGTGCGTCTTCTCCTACAGCGAGGTCATGAACAGAAACGACCAATCCGAGGTTCTGGTTGTAGAGGGCGGCGAGGATCATGGGGGGGCGTTCAAGTTGTTACCCAGTGCCGATTTCTTCTCCGACAGGGCGGTGAAGGCGCTCAGTGAGGTTCATCTGCTTGCTGTAGATTGAGCGGGCAAGAGAACAGCTGCGGCAATGCTCCCGGTCCAGGAGTTTTGTTGTGAATGGAGTGGGGGCATCCGTCGTGAAAAATATTCCTACTATTCTATCCGGAACTTCATTCGAGGGTATGAAAGACGAGGATATCCAAGCCAAGCTGATCGGATTCATCGATCGTAAGCACGAGCGGCACTCGGCGAATACATTGAGGGAATTTCTGTTCTCCAACGAGAAGTTCCGCGCCGTGGATCCGGACCTGGTGGAATTCGCCTTCGAGACGAGGGATGAGATAATCGAATATCTTTCTGATGATGGGCGGCGTGACCGGCTCGTCAAGCATCTGATCCACTCCGTAGAGGAATACATCTCGAGGCGGAATCAATTCTTAAACATTTCCGGATCGTACGAAACGGCGCTGCGTGAGGAGTACTCGGCCTTTCTGGAGCGCCTTAGGGGCGCATTGGAGGCGTCGAAGGATATCGAATCGCTGACCGGTTCGTACTCCGATATCCTCGGATTCCATCTGGAGAAGCTTAGGATGTTGCTGTATTCATACTGCGTGGCGAGCGTAGAGGCATCGGTCGAGGAGAGCCCGCTGCTCGGGAATGTGCCGAACGAGGAGTACTCGGCGGAATTCCAGCTTGGGGTGCTGAATATCGAGATATCGGAATTGCTCGAGCCGGTTCTTGACGTCGGGTGCGGTGCTTCGGGGAGGCTTGTGGGTTACCTTGACGGAGTGGGGATCGAATCATACGGTGTGGACAGGTTCGCACCTTCGGGCGGGAATTTTTTCAAGCAGGACTGGTTCGATTACGATTACGGCATTTGTCCCTGGGGGACCGTCATCGCGCACCAGTCGATCTCGACTCATTTCATATTCAATCACCTCCACAGCGGGCAGGGCGCAGCGAGATACGCCGCGCTGTTCATGAAGATCATCTCGTCCCTGAAAGAAGGCGGGACCGTTTACTATGCCCCCGGCCTGCCGTTTTTCGAAAGGGAATTGGAGAAAACGGGGAGCTACGTTATATCTAGAACCGCCGTCGATTGCGGGGATCTGCCGGGAATAGAGGCAGTATCATACTCCGTTAGGCTCGAGCCGGTGACCGGATGAGCTCCTCTGTGCGGGATGCGTTAAGGGCTCTATCTCAGCAAAATCAACTTTCCGGATACCGAATAATCGCCTGACTCCAGAAGCTGGAAGTAAACTCCGCTCCCCAATCCTTCCGCGTTCCAGCTCACTGTATGATCCCCGGCGGTCTTGTACCCGTCGACCAGCACCTCGATCAGCCTTCCCGACACGTCGTACACCGATAGGCGCACGTGCCGGCCATCGGGTATGTAGTACGAGAGGCGGGTGACAGGGTTGAACGGGTTGGGATATGCAGCGGTGATACGTGGCTCCAGATGCGTATGCTCGGGGAGATCCATCTCGCCGACGAATCTCAGGCAGTCGGAAGCACGGAAAGCGGTTCCGTCCAGCAGCAGCCCCGTCAGCGTCAGCATCCTCTCCTCCCCGCGCGTGGGGATGCCGTCCATGCTCAAGACCTCCACGAGGTCCACAGTCGGAAATTTCAGCATCAGGTCATCCAGCCCGTCGGGCCCGGCTGTAGTGCACTCGCAGTCCTGCCTGCCCTCGGTGAGCCCCGCCTTGTCCCTGATGCTGTGATGAACGGTGGGAGCGACACCTTCGAGCAGGACGGTGGATATGTCTATCTCTCGAACGTCCAAGGACGGATTGCCCAGCACGGCCACGGGGAGAATGTCCCACGCGGATGGATCCAGCCTGTCATTCGTGTTGAACAGGCTCATCGGGAACGGGTTGGGGCAAACACAGGGGAGGATGTCGAGGATGTCCAGGGAAATGGACTGACCCTCGGAGAGCCAGTTGATCCGGTGCTCTCTGCCCGCGACACCGGTACGGAACAACAGGCTGTCCTGCTCTCCGTAGCCGCAGCTGTCCCTATAGTCATCCTCCTGCCCGCAGTCGCTGTTGATCCAGACGACGGATCCCCGGGGGACAGTTACCGGATCGCTCAATTCGGGGCGGCAGGCGTCGATCACTACCTGGGCGGGGCCGTGCACCGGAGTTTCCCTCCGGTCGATTCCCGTCAGAGGATCTCCATCTATATCGCACCAAACGCCGTTGAAGAGATCCTGCGCGGCGGCGGCGTTTTCGAGCATGCCCTGCCGCCCCATCCCGAGAACTATCGCTAGGTGTATTTCTATCGTCTCGCCGGGGGCGAGCCTGGGGAAAGGCCCTGTGCTGATCAGCATCCTGTGATCTCCCGGGGAGCCTGAATCCCTGTCGAAACGGCCCGACGACATGAGCTCGTACCGCTGGTAGTCGGATGTAGGGTCTCCACCGTACTCGTAAGGCAGTTCTCCCTCGAAGTACTGCAGGGAGGCAATCCCCGCCCTTTCGGGGGCCTTGATACCGAGGGGATCCGTTGTATGACCGAGAAGCATGAATCCGGCGTACCCCGGCGTCTGCCCCCCGTCTGCGTCCACGTCGTACGCGTATCCCATATCCAGTGAGACCGGCCCGTTCTCCGTGCACATGAGGCCGCGCCAGCTTGCCACAGCATCGTCCTGCCAGTAATACGGTCTGCTCCGAGGGCCGACGTCGGGATCGACGAAGAATCCGAGATAGACGTTCTCCAGTAAATCATTACCCGTATTCGTTACTATGTACCTGATGCCGACGAAATCGTAAAATGACTTCTCTTCCCATTGATAGCTTTCCTGCCTGACCGTGATGTTCAGGGGTTTGTGCTCTGGATAGTAGGCTGTAGCATCGGGTTGGTCATCGGTATACCAGCAGCTGAACATCTGAGCGGATATGGCCGCGTAGTCCTCGTCTATGCATCCGTCGCCGTCGTTGTCGCGTCCATCCAGCCAATCCTCATCCGTGCATCCGTCGCCGTCATCGTCCGACCCTGGATCCGGAAGCCTGGTGCCACCGAGGGCCCCCTCGTACGAGTTGTATATGATGTCTGTGACGCTCATCGTCGGAAGCAGTTCCCACTCGTACATGGAAGTCGAAACGGATTGGATTCCGTTTTTTTCCGCTCCCACCCACAATCCGCAGGCATACAGGTATTCCACCCCGCTGCTGGCCGGCCATTGAGCCGAGGGTACGCTGGAGAAGGGATACGAGGTGCCGGGATAAGAGCCGAAGACTCCCCAATTACCCACATGGACATGGAGCCGCCCTACGTTATGGACGTTGGTGCCGTCTGTGACCAAGACGCGGTTAATAAACTTCTGTCCCTGCTGGTGGGCCGATGGAATGTCATTGGCTGCATCGGCCGGTCCGTACGGCAGCAACGATACAAGCAGTGCCGCAAGGGCACCGAGTACATATCTGGCACAACGCATGGCGTTACCCTCCTGTTCGGGAAATGAAAGATGATGCTTTGGACGGTATGGAGAAGCCCATTATTCTTGTTTTATGTGGGGTATTCATGGTTAGAGACCACCCTCGATGCTATACTGAAATATACTATTGAATTATAAAATAGCAAGCACGTTCCCGGGTATCCTGTGCCGCCGTGGATGTACGGATTTGCCGATGAATCGGGAACAGTGCACCGGCCGCGCCCCGAGTAAAAGCCCCCCCTTTAAGCACCGGCCGGTGGAAAGGTCATCCTGCAGCAGGTCCCGGGGCCGTCGACGTCGCAAAACTCTATGCGCCCTCCGTTCGCCTCCACCGCCCAGCGGGCTATGGCCAGCCCGAGGCCCGCCCCACCCTCTGCCCTCGATCGTGCCTCGTCGATACGGTAGAACCTCTTGAATACCCGTTCTCGTTCCTCCGCCGGGATCCCGGGCCCGTTGTCGGTTATCTCCACCGATACAGACTCCCGGGCCGCAAAGGCCGTGCTTACCTCTATCACCCCTCCGTTTTGGGTATACCTGACTGCATTATGGACGACGTTGGCGATGGCCCTGTGCATCGTTGCCCGATCTAGAATGGCGAAAACCGGTCCGGCTCCGGTGATCGTCAGCGTCTGGTCCTTCTCCTCAGCCAGAACGTTCAGCTCGTCCACGACCCTGGATACGAGAGAGTGCAGGTCGAGCTTCTGTGGGGACAACGACGCGCCGCTCGAGTCTCCACGCGCCAGGATCAGCAGATCGTCCACCACGTAGGTCAGGCGGTCTATTTCTTCGAGGATGCTTCCGATCGATTCTCGGTATGAATCACCGTCCTGCGGTCCACGCAGCGCCACCTCACCCACGCTTCTGATAGAGGTCAGTGGTGTTCTGAGCTCGTGCGAGGCATCGGCCGTAAACCTGCGCATCCGCTCGAAGGAATCCTCGAGGCGGGCCAGCGTGTCGTTGAATACCGCAGCGAGGCGGCCTATTTCGTCATCCGGATTGGGTGACGGAAGGCGTTCCGAAAGGCGGTCCGCCGTTATTTCCCTCGCCTTCGACGTGATCCTGTCGACAGGAGAGAGCGCGCGGCCCGCCAGCAGGTAGCCGCTCACGACCGCGAGCATGATGGCGGAGGGCATGACGGTGAGAAGGATCAGGGCAAGCCTGCCTAGAACATTCTCGATTTCCGTTGTCTCCTGTGCCAGGGTGAGATCGTATCCCAGTTCCGGGATGGATCCAGCCCTCAACCTGTACGATCGGCCGCCGGGCGCCCTGAACGATCCGTATGTATCGTGTCCGAGAGTGTCCAGGCCGGTCTCCATAACTACCCTGTCCCATGCGATGGTTCTATAGACCGGGCTGCCGTCCCTGGAGATCTCGAACATCTCCTCCTGACCCAGGTGAACGACATCCATCATATCTCCGCCCGAGTTCCTTACGACGGCTTCGACCGTGGAGTAGCCGCCGTCGAGCTTGCTCCTCAGCATGGATTCCATATTGTGCCGCATCAGGGTATAGACGCCGATCGATACGGACCCGAGTATGATCAGCAAGAACGCTGCGTACCAGATCGTAAGGCGGAGCCGGATGCTGGGATTTCTGAGTCTCACGGATCTTCTTCCTGAAGGACGAAGCCGACACCGCGGATCGTCTTGAGAAGCTTTTTCTCGAACGGCGCGTCGATCTTGCGGCGCAGCCTCGTAATATGAACGTCGATCACGTTATCGAGAGGTGTCGCCCTTTCGGTGACCCGCCAGACGTCTGAGGCCAGCATCTCTCGTGATACCGGGCGCCCCATGTTGCGCATCAGGTATTCGAGAAGCTCGAACTCCTTTGCCGTCAGGTGGATCTCCCCGCCTCCCCTCTCGACCTTTCTTGTCACGCAGTCCAATTCGAGATCGGCGAGCTTAAGCCTCAAGGCCTGATCGGTCCTTCCCCTCCTGGTGAGTGCACGGATACGCGCGAGAAGCTCGGGAAAGGCGAATGGCTTCACGAGGTAGTCATCGGCGCCGCTGTCGAGTCCCAGCACGCGTTCTTCGACCGTGTCTCTGGCGGTTAAAATCAGAACGGGGGTTTCGCATTTCCGGTCGCGAAGGGAGGAGAGTATCTCGAGGCCGCTGCGGCCGGGCAGCATGAGATCAAGAAGGATCAGGTCGAAGGTACGTGTCGAGGCGAGATAGAATCCCTCCTCTCCGCTTGATGCGACAGTCACCTCGTAGTGCTCGGCCTCGAGGCCTTTACGCACGGCTCCGGCGACCTTCTGTTCGTCTTCGATGACAAGTATGTGCAAAGGGTTCTCTCCGATCCTCGGTCCAGGGTTATATTGTAGTACCTCTCCGCCTCGAGATAAACATCGTATTTGCGTCAACCGCCTCAGCCGGTTGCTGCGCTCTTATGCAGACGGATCTACGATTCTACCCATGAACAGTATGCTGCCGGTTGCTCGTTCCCTTATAAGGAACAGGAAGGGACGGTTGGCGCGAAATACTGGACCGCCTCTCTTCATCAGAACGGCGGTCGCCGCCGCGGCCTCGGTTCCCTCCTCGTTGACCTCGATGAATGCCTTGTGGAACACCACCCCGATGAACAGATTCCTGCTGCCGTCCATGCCGGAGAAGTCGGCCACCAATCTCTTGAACGCGTCGGTCATGCCGAGCGATATCAGGTTGCTCGAGATATCTACGGTACCCCATTCGGCGGTGAATCTCGGCAGATATACGAGGAGCTCTTTTTTGGATGTGCCGCGAATCCACGAACCGAGCAGCTCGGTCGTCAGGGTCTGCTCTATCTCGCTCAGGGATCTTTCCTCACGGGGCAGGATAACGCAGAATGACAGGTCTCCGGATTCATACGGGAGCTCCAGCACCTGAGCGCTTTCATACTCGCCCAGTCTGAAGTCCCCCCTGGCGCACATCATTCTGACATCCTTCATCGCGCCGTCCGGCGTTTTGAATTCTGCATCGTGGGTGTTTTTTCCGCCGAAGGGATGTTGCCAGTTCCCTTTGAAATATATGGCGTTTACAAGGACGAGCACCGTGACCGGATCGATGTCCCCGCTGCGGATGAGATCCGGGATCCTGCCGGCGGTCCTCTCTTCGATCCAGGCGTTGATCACCTCCGCCGCCAGATCGGGCGCTCTCAGGAAATCGACCGGTGTGACCGTGCTGCCGTAGTGATCCCTCGTCGATGAGAGGAATTCTTCAAGGAACGGATATCCCTGCTGAGGCCATAGTGAATTGGCCGAATGAAGGGTCACGCAGCCCTCTTCCTGTATCTCTCGCAGCCTTTTTTCGAGCGCCGCGAATCCGGCGTGCAGCTCGCCGCCCTGCAAGGGAAAGTGCAGCGTTCGCTCCATCTGGGCCGCGGTATTGCCTCTGGCTCCGGCATATGTCATGGCGAGCGCCGCCGATATGCTGTAGGGCGACATGACGATATTGCCTTCCATATCCACGAATGTGGAGTAGAGATCGAGCGCGAAGGCCGCATTCCCAGTTGCGAGCATACCCGCGCGGGATTTTTCTCCGGCTGCTGCCTTAGTGGGTGGGAAGACCATGATGAACAGGGAAATCAGCAAGCACCATTTGATACAGCGATGGGCGGGCATTACATCTCCTTTCGGATCAAGCCAGTGCGTGTCATTTGACCGTTCGTTCATATTATATTTAAGTGCTTGCAGAAATACAACTTAAGCATTCCTTAATTGTTGGTCAGCATCGCGTGGTCGCGGGGGATTTCATTTCCGCCTGCGGGCTACCTTGATGTGCGGATCTTCGTCCGCCATCGGGCCTTTCGGAGAGGGAACGAAGATCGAAGACGGCATGAGCTTGATACTTGTGCGGTGGTGCGGTTCGGTTATCACGAGGTGAAGAGGCTCGAGCTCTCCGGGATCCCAACTCTCTCCGTTACGGATTTCCACCTCGAATCCCGATATGTCCTCCTTCCCCGCCGGAACGAAGAGATGGGCCAGAAAGTAGCTGCCCTCTTCGGCCTCGAACGAGTATTCGACTACCGGGGCAGCCTCGAAGTTGCCGAACTTTCCCGAGTACCAGCCCTGGAGTTCCGGGTCTCTATGTCCCCTCACGATCCTTCCACGTAGTTCTCCGGGCCCGGCTATTCGCAGAAAGAGGCATTTCAGCGAATCCCCGACAGAGAGAGTGTACCCGCCACTGCGCTCTAGCACCTCCACGTCGGGCGGCATGTGAAAAAGCTGCCTGAAGGTGCACGGATCTTCGGTGTCGAGCCTGTCAACCACCAGAAAATAATGAGGCCTGACGAAGAGAATCGATCGTGAATGCTTGAAAAACCAGGTGTAATTGAAATGCCCTTCGAGGTAATCGTAATTACTCTCCGAAAGCCAGTGGTCCACTACGGGCCTGTTTCTTTGATCTGCCTCTATTGCATGAAGCCCGGATTTATTCGAAAGATTTTCGCGCGAGCTTGGATCACCGGGCAGGGTGGCGTTTTTCCCCCTGCTCTTTATTTCAACGCCACGGGTGCCGGCCTGGACCGGTTCCCTGTGGTGGTCGTCATCGCTTCCCTTCTTTTCGAGATCGTTGAGGTCGGGTATTTCGTCTTTCAGGGAAAGCAACTCCGAGGCGACATCGTAGTACTCGTTTTGAGAGCCCTTGTCTATCACCCTCATCAGGCAGTCTTCAGCCGCCTTGGAATCGGTGTCGGTTTCCAGGTAGCTGAATGCCAGCATGATGAGTATCCTGTCCTCGAAATCACCGACATAATCCGAGAGCAATCCCTCGAGCAGTGAAATCCTATCCTCTGTGTTTCCAATCATCGCGATCTGGTTCAGCTTGACTTCTAGGGGGTCCAGCCGCCGGGGCCTGGTGGTAGGAGAGGGGCTTTCGTATTCCAACCTCGACTTCCTGACAAGATGTTTTGTTTCTTCCCTGTAAGGCACGACGACATTATGGGCGATGCTCGATTTTATGTATATTCTTCTGGGATCACTGAAGTTGTATGAGAAGGGCCCGAGATCGGTGATCCATCTATAGCCTTTCGCGTACAGCTCGAAAGACATGAAATCCTTGTGCTGGTGGGCGTTTCCGTATGCGGTTAAATCGGCTATCAGGCAGGACTCCTCTTCGTACGGCCGCTCCTCTCCCCACCCGCTTCTCATGACGAAGATCTGGGCGTCGCGCATGGCCTTCGATCTGCCTCGAGGGGGCCGCCCCCTTTTCCCACTCGTCTGCACGTATCGAATGTACGGATTATGCGCCGCAAGCGGTCTAAGCGCCTCTTCCGCAGGTAAAAGCTGTGTGTCCCCGATCAGGGAGTACATCCCGTCGGGAAGGAAGAAGTACGGTATGTTCGTTTTTATCGATTTCATTCTGTCCTTGAGATCACTCGAGAGTTCGATACGCCTGTCCACCCGGCAGTCCTCCACGAACCGTTCGATGAGTTTCGTGGTTAGAACATGATAACCGGGGGAGTACTCCTTGTGCACGCCGCATTCTGTGAAGTTGTCCTGCACCTGGCGCTCCATGCGGGATACGGCCGTATCCCTCCAACTTTCAGAGTCGCGAAACTCCGGAAAGGCGAGCGAGATCCTAAGTAGGGCGATGTTGCTGAACATGCCGTGGTTTGTCTTGCTCGAATAGTATCTGCTCTTTGAAAGATAGACGGCGTGACGCCATACGAGCTCGAGGAGCTCGAGCATGAAACCGGCGTCACAGTCATGCATATAAATGCAATGTATATAGAAATCAACCAGATATATGGCCCTGTAGGCCACCGCGTGGTCGTACCATGAATACCTGCCGGGGAGGCGCCTGAAGTCGTAATTATCCTCGATAAAGTCGAGTATCAGGTTCTTGGCCTTTTCGGAGTATCTCGTGTCACCGCTTGCCCTGTAGGTATCGGTGACGCTTCTCAGTATGTCGAATGCATTCAGCATGAACATCCAGTTATCGGACTTCGCCGGATTTTCCCTCCATGTCAGGGATCTCTTCAGGCGGTATCCTGGGTGTATGCCTAGTATGTATTCATCCTCGAGGAAAGCGTCCGCCCTGAGTTTTGAGTTTTCATGGGGCGGCCATTGCTTTATCTTGCACCGCCGTTTGTGTGTGATGAAGTATTCGGCGACGCTGGTTTTTAATGCGTTCGTGTCCCCCGCCGCGGCCGTCGATACGGCCCCGGCGAGTCTTGAGTAGCCCAGGTCGAGCGCTGAATCGATGCGGAATCGGCAGTCTAGAACATCCTGGAATCTATGATTGTGGGCATTGCCGGCGCAGGCATCCGACGCCACGGTCAGCAGGGCGGCCAGGCATATGAGCGCTACAGGACATGCGGCCTTGCGTAACATACCACCCTCCCGGAGAAGCCATTACGTGCGGTGGGCTCGATAGCTTTTCGATCGTTGAAGTTATGCGGATCGATGCGGCGGTGATTATAGCATGAATCCGGCGAGGTATCAAGAGGCAGGCGGGTATAGGGGGGGCGTGGGCGATGATCCCGGGTTCGGTTTCCGGTCGAATGGGCTTGATCGCGCAAGGATTAGCTGATAGAATGCGCAGAGTTTTTAAATTCATTTCATTCTAGAGGGTTAAGCCGCTTCAGATAAGGAGGAGAAATGGAACGAAAACGGTTATGTCTCGGCCTGATCGCTACGGCTGTATTGGCCGTTGTATTTCTGCCGGGTTGTGACAGCGACTCGGGTGGAGGATCATCCTGCTCGCCCACCATCTGCCCGGGAGATGCGCGGTGGGTATCGCTCTACCCGCCGCTGGGAGGTTCGACTTACTATGCAATGGGGGGCAGCTCGGACGACAACATCTTCGTTGGTGGAGATAGGGGATCGGCGGCGCGCTACGACGGGTCGGAGTGGCGGAGCATAGATATCAGCACAAGCAACTCCGTCCAGGATTTCTGGGGAACCGGCCCGGACAACATGTACGCCGTGACCGGTACGAGGAGCATCTACCACTTCGACGGCTCCGGTTGGAGCATAGAGCTGCTGGAGAGGGATTTTTATAGTGTAGCTATCTGGGGGAGCTCGGCATCGGATATATGGGTTGTAGGAAGCGGTTATGAAATAGCTCACTTCGACGGAACCGAATGGGAGTATTTCGGCCTGGGAGACTATTACAACCTGTATGATGTATGGGGAGCGGCATATAACGATATCTACACGGTCGGCTACAACGGAGTCGTCTTCCACTACAACGGCTCTGCATGGAGCCCGATGTCATCGGGGACGACGGAGCAGCTGAATGCGGTCTGGGGCAGTGACGACGAGCATATATACGCCTGTGGGTATAGCGGCACCGTGCGCTTCTGCAACGGCACATCCTGGAGCACGGTGACCGATCCGGTCTTCGGCACCAATTACATGGACGCCGTCGGTGGAAGGGCGTGGAATGATGTCTATATTATGTCATACTACTACCTGTACCATTTCGACGGCAGCTCCTGGACGGATATATATAATAACGTCGGATCCAGCCAATACTGCATGTACGTGGGAAGCGCAGCCGTATATACGGCCGGATCTTCAGGCTATATCAGTGCCTACGACGGGGCGGATTGGGAGCTGGAGGTGGGCGGCTTCCCCTATTTCTACGATGTTTGGACACAGGACAAGAGCACGGCGGTAGCCGTCGGCAGAGACGGTGCTATATATCACTACAGCGGCGGGGCGTGGGGGGACAGCAGTATCGCCACGTCTTCGGATTTCCAGGGTATAGACGGCACGGGATCGAACCTCTACGCCGTGGGGAGTGGAGGCATGGTGTACCACTACGACGGCTCCTCCTGGAGCGAGGTCGGCCACGGGCAGGGCTCGGCCGGCCTGTACGATGTATTCGTGATCGGCGATCATGTGTTCGCAGCCGGGAACTCGGGCTATGTCTACCATTACGACGGGTCAACATGGGAGACCTTCACACCGGTCGTCTCGGTGACACTCCTGAGCATTCATGGAACCGCCGTGGATGATGTGTATGCCGTGGGCAATGATGGCACGGCGATATACTACAACGGCACCGACTGGGTCGAGATGGATACGGGATTCGAGGAGCTGGACCTGGAGGGCGTGTGGGCGTCCTCTTCGGGCAACGTTTTCGCATGCGGTGATAACGGCCTTATCCTGAAATACGACGGCTCTAGCTGGAATACCATAGGTTCGGATTATTACAGCCGCTTCAACGATGTTTCTGGTGCCGGTGGGGATGATGTCTACTTCGCCGGGAGCGGCACGGTCGTTCATTACGACGGCTCCGAGTTGATGGATATGCACCAGAATTTAACGTGGAACACCCTCTATGGTATCGACTGCAGCTCGACCGCCAACATATTCGTTGTGGGATACAATGGAACGGTTATCCAGTACAGGGACTGATTTGCCGATGTGATGAGAAGGGGCGTTTCGCGATTTTATCTGCGAGACGCCCCTCATACTTATATGGCTTCGAGCTGTTCGGCCCTATGGGGCTGATCCCGGTCTGCAATGACCGCCGTTGACCGCTTCCGAACCTACGACCACGCCCGGATATCCATGCTGACCGCCCGTACGCACCCCCCCGGACATTCTCGCCCTACTCCGGTACGCCGCCGGTCAATCCTCCTTGAGCACCACGTCATCGTATTCGATCTCGAAACGAAGCTTGTGCTTTGCCTCTTCCTGTGCCAGCCCGAGCAGCATCACCTCTAGCTCCGGATCGTCCGTTGCGCCTGCCAGGTCGCTGTACATCCTGAAGGCCGCCTTCTCCGATTTCATGGCGATTATCAGGGCCTCCTGGTAATCCAGGTTCTCCGAGACATCGACGTCTTCGACCAGCTCGGCGATCTTGAGGTCCAGGACCTTCGTCTCGTCGGTCAGAAGAAGCTTGCCGGACTTTATCTTCTCCAGTTTGGCCTTGTGCCCCTTCTCCTCCTCCGCGAAGCTTAAGAATATCTCTTTCATGTTGCCGTGCTTCACCTTCTCCGCAAGGTCTGTGTAGAAACGCGCGGCCTCCTCTTCCTGCCCGATCGCGTAATCGAGGATCTCGTCAACGCTCTTGAACTCCATACTTCTCTCCTTCTCGATACGATGGTTCGCGACAGTCCGCACGGACCGGCTATTGCGCTGTTTTCGATTAAACACACTGCAGCCGGGATCCCGGACCGCAGTGACGGATCAATATTATAAAAAAACGGCCGCCGAGTCAATTTGTACGGTTATTCGGACGTTTCAGCATAATGGCACCCGGCCTCCCTTTTCGTTGATGCTACTACAGCAGTACAATTGATGGGATTGCCGCGGGGGGAAGGATAACGGGCTTTAAAAACTTGGACAAGGTGGGGTTATTTGAGTTATTAGATATATGGAGGCTGGATTGAACCGAAACGGAGAGCGATCAATGAGCTGTTTCGTCATCGCTCAGATCACGATTCATGACAGGGATGAGTACCGCAAGTACGAGGAAGGCTTCGACGAGATCTTCGCCGGCTTTAGGGGCAAGGTGCTGATAGTCGATGAGGATCCGATCGTCTTCGAGGGGGATTGGAATTGCACTCGAACCGTGCTTATGAGGTTCCCGAGCGAGGAAGAAGCCAGGCGCTGGTATGATTCCGCTGAGTATCAGGAGCTTGCAAAGCACAGGCACAGGGCCTCGCATGCCGACATAGTGATGGTCAAGGTGAACAGGTGAGCGGCTTCCCGGGCAACCCGCGGTTGCGACAAAGACGGCACATAGGGGCGTTCGCGGCGCCGGGCCCGTTCAGCCTGCGTCAGGCGTCCTCTATCCTCGATCGGATCCCGAGGGGGATTGAAACATGAGCATAAGAGTCGAGATCGGCCCCGGCGAACTCATCGACAGGATCACGATCCTCAGGATAAAGAGCGAGCGCATAGAGGGAGAGGAGGCCCTGGGGCACATAAGGGCAGAGCTGGAAATGCTCCTCGAGGCGTTTGAAAGGGATATCCGCGGGAATGAGGAGCTGGAGAGATTGACTGCGGAGCTCAAGGAGATCAACGAAAAGCTGTGGGATACGGAAAATGAGATACGCGAATGCGAACGGGATGGGGATTTCGGGAGCCGCTTTATAGAGCTCGCACGTTCGGTTTACAAGACGAATGATCTCCGTGCCGCCGTAAAGCGGCGTATAGATGAGATGCTCTCATCGAGGATCACCGATATCAAATCCTACGAGAGGTACTGAGGCCCTGACGCGGCTATCTCTTCGAGAATTCCACCTTGTCCAGATCGTACCAGTCGATTTCCTCCTCGTCCCCGTTCTCCATCTCTATGAAGATCCCCTTGTTGTCGTCGTCGACATCGTTTGTGCCCCTGAGCCGGTATGTTCTCCCGTCCCAGAGTGTAACGATCGACGACCGGCTGCCCTTCCTCTCTAAGGCCTTGATGTTTCCGAACTCGATGTCGAATTCCACGCCGCGGTACTCGCCGTCGAGGATCTCCCAGGAGTATTCCTCGTCGTCATCCCAACGTATCCATCCGGTGAACTCCTCCCCGTCTTCCGTGAAGACGGTTCCGCTGAGGCGGTGTCCGCCATCGAAGTCGGCGTATCTTTCGGGCGCGGGAGGCTGTTTGAATTCCAGCCGTTCGAACTCGTCCCAATCCACTACGATCTGCCCGGAGCCGTATTCCGAAATGACTATGCCGCGGTTGGAATCGTTGACGTCATTGGTGCCCCGAAGCACCATATCCTCTCCGTTTTTCATGATAACCAGCGCAGCGCCGGAGTTGTGCCTTTCGATGGCTGCGATCTTCCCGAACTTCACCTTGCGGTTGCGGTGCTTCTGTTCGCCGTCCAGCACATCGCCGGTGAATAGCTCGTCCACGTCCCAGCATACCCATCCCGTGAATTCATCACCACGATCGGTGGTCAACGTTCCGTAAAGGCGCTCACCGTAGTAGGAATCAAGATCTGCATCGCCCTGGCTGAGCTCGACCATCTCGAGATCTTCCCAATCGAATTCGATCTCTCCCTCGTTCACATCCTCGATGATAAGCTCCCTGATAGCATCGCCGACGTCGGAGGAACCGCTTTCGAGTTCGACCTTCAGGCCCGATTTGAGGATTATAAGAGCGGCATCGTCGTCTATGGCCTCTATCGCCTTGATATGTCCGAAGCGCATGCCGGACTGGGATGCTCCGTAGTCGTACGAATAGCTCGTCGAGTGCCCTATAGGTATGCCGAATATCTTGATCGATTTCTTCTTGTAGTATTTCTTCTTGTTATGCCGTCTCTTGCTGTCCCGCGTCATTTCCTTGTTTCCGTGCAGTATGTCGATCCACGATGCCTCGTTCTTATCCCACCTGATAAGGCCGACGAAGACATCTCCGTCTACGGTCGTTATCTTCCCGTGGATTCTCCCGCTGTTGTCCGCATAAGCCGCTGTTGAAAAGGCAAGTGCAAGCACGGCGGCTACTACGGCGCATATACTTCTCCTCATGATATCCCACCTCCAGGTTCGATCGTGCATATCTGTTAATATTACGTTAAGCGAGTGTAAATTGTTGCAACCTCAACAGAATATTCGGAACCCGACGCCCCGGGGCAAAGGCCGTTGCCCATCCGGCGGTTGTGGAGGTTGTTGACATGAGTTATTCGATGGCATAAGCTTTGAGGGCCGTTTTAGGCCGATGCACATGATTTGATTTTGATTAGGGATGGAACCGGTGCCCGGACGTTTTGCCGGGGAGGTACAGTGGCACATGGAGTATGCCCTATATGGGTTGGTTATTTTCTTTCCATCCCCTTGAGGAAGCTCGTTCAAAATCCGAAAAAGATACTGTCTCCGTACCTTGCCGATGGCATGAAGGTTCTCGATATAGGATGCGCCATGGGTTTCTTCAGCCTTCAGATGGCGAGGATTGTCGGGCCGGGGGGCAGGGTGATCTGTGTCGACGTGCAGCAGAGGATGATCGACGTTCTCGTCAAGCGGGCACGCAGGGCCGGCCTGCTGGAGATTATCGAAACGCGCGTTTGCGGGCGGGACTCTCTGGGTATCGAAGATCTCGATGGGCAGATGGATTTCGCGTGCGCTTTCGCCGTCGCGCACGAGGTTCCGGACTCGGCGGCCATGTTCTCGCAAGTTTATCGGGCGTTGAAGCAAGGGGGGCGTATGTTTCTTGCGGAGCCCAAGGGGCACATTTCCGAAGACGAGTTCGGGATAACCGTTTCCACCGCTTCAAAAACGGGATTCGAGATTGTCAGTAATCCGGACGTGGCCAGAAGCCGGACGGTGCTGTGGGAGAAGCCGGAACAGGGTCGGAGCATGTAATGGGTTTGAAGGCATCATGAGCGCTGACGCGGATGCGGGCGTGCAAACCGCCGGCGAGGCCCCGAAGTTCGGGACGTTCCTCGGTGTGTACACACCGAGTGTTCTGACAATAATCGGCCTGATAATGTTTCTGAGGTTCGGCTGGGTCGTGGGCAACCTCGGGCTTCCGCTGACCATTATGGTGGTTATCCTATCGAGCTCGATCACATTCATAACGGGTTTGAGCGCGTCCGCCATATCCACGAATATGCGGGTCGGTGTCGGCGGGGAGTATTACTTGATAGCCCACAGCCTGGGGCTAGAGCTCGGAGGGGCGATTGGTATACCCCTATACCTGTGCCGGACCCTCAGCATCACGTTCTATAGTTTCGGATTGGCGGAGAGCCTCGCGGTGCTCTGGCCGTCAAGCCTGGGAGTGATGCCGCCGCACACGATCCAGCTGCTGACCGCTTTGATAATCATAGTTATTACGGCGCTTTCCGGCAAAAGCGCCTCTCTCGCCCTGAAGCTCCAGGTGCCGATAATAATAGCGGTGGGGCTGTCGATTGCGGCCCTGGTCATAGGCGTTCTCTCGAACGATCTCAAGGCCCCGGAGATGGAGGCGACATTCAGGACGGCTCCCCGGGGATTCTGGTACGTCTTCGCGGTCTTTTTCCCCGCGGTCACGGGATTCACCGCCGGGATCGGGATGAGCGGAGACCTGCGTGATCCCAGGCGGAGTATCCCCAAAGGTACGATGCTGGCCGTGTTGACGGGGGCCGCGGTCTACGTCATCATACCGTTCTTTCTGGCCCTGGCGGGTGATCTAAGCGCCGAGGAGCTCGCGGAGCCGGGGATAGGAGCCTGGGTATCGACCGCACTGTTCGGTCCTCTATTGGTCTTCGCGGGCATGTGGGGGGCAATACTATCATCGGCCTTCGGAAGCGTGCTCGCCGGACCGAGGGTTCTTCAGGCTCTTTCCAGGGACGGGCTTGCCCCGAGATTCCTCGCACGTCTTTCCGGCAAGGGTCAGCCGACCATCTCCACATGGATCACCGGGACACTAGCCCTTGCCGCCGTGACGCTGGGGAACCTCAACGCCGTCGCCCAATTCGTGACCATTCTGTTTCTGACCCTCTATGTTATAATCAATTTCAGCGCGGCGATAGAGAAGCTGGTCGGGGATCCTTCGTACAGACCGAAGATAAACGTTCCCTGGCACGTGTCCCTCCTCGGCTCCGCGGGTGCGCTGTTCGTGATGTTCCTGCTGAGCGCGAAGGTATGCGGGATAGCGATCTTTCTTGTGATATGCCTTTACTTCTATCTCCGAAAGAAAACGCTCAGCAAGAGGTGGGGGGATGTCAGGGCCGGTATGTGGCTTTCGATGGCCAGGTTCTCGCTTCTGAAACTAAAGAAACATCAGATCGAACCCAGGAACTGGAGACCTCATATCATAACATTCACGGAGGATGTGGAGAAAGAGGTCGATCTGGTCTACATAGCGAACTGTTTGAATCAGAAGCACGGAATAATTACGGCATGCAAGATTATCGAGGGGGACCTCGATAGTGCTTCCCTCGACGTTCACAGGGCGGAACAGGAGATGAACAGGACCTTGAAGAAGAACGACATCCTCGCCTTCTGTGACGTCAATGTGGCTCCGGATTTCGTGACCGGGGCCGTCAATACGGTTCAGGCGAACGGCATCGCCGGCCTGCACTCGAATACGGTCATGCTTGGATGGCCGGCGAAGAAGGAAAAGCTGGTATCGCAGCTCCGCGTCATGAGGACGATTTCAAGGATTGGAAAGAGCACGCTTATATCCCGGCTGACCCGGGTGGACAGGAACTCGCTCAAGAGAAGAATCGACATTTGGTGGGGGGGCATGGAGTACAACGGCGATCTCATGCTCCTGCTGGCGCATCTGCTCAGGATGAATCGCGAGTGGGAGAAGGCCAGCATAGTGCTGCACTCTGTTGTCGAGAGCGCGGATGAAAAGGAGAGCATGGAGAAGAGCCTCGACGATCTGATCAGTTCGGTCAGGATCGAGGCGGACGCCAAGGTGATAGTCAAATTCCCGGACAGGACGATCAGCGAGATAATACAGATCAACAGCAGTGCCGCGGATATCATATTCATAGGTTTGATGATTCCCGAGGTCGGGGAAGAGGGGGATTATGCCGAGAGGTTGATCGAGCTCTCGAAGGAGCTCAACTCGGTGATATTCGTGAGAAACGCGAGCGAATTCTCCGGGAGCCTGGTTTGACGGGTAATTCGAGGCCGTTGGGAACGACGTTATGCGGGAGAGAAACTTGAACGATGGGCCGGGAGGATCGGATCTGGAGTTCAGGCCCCTGACACCGGAGAGATGGGATGATTTCGTGAGCCTCTTCGGGAGCCGGGGGGCCTGCGGGGGATGCTGGTGCATGTGGTGGAGGCTCACCCACAAGGAGTTCGAGGCGGGGAAAGGCGCGACGAACAAGAAGAGGATGAAGCGGATCGTTGATTCGGGCCGGGTTCCGGGAATCCTGGCCTATCTCGGTGGGGAGGCGGTAGGGTGGTGCTCGGTGGCTCCGAGAGAGGATTTTCCCAGGCTGGAGCGATCCAGGATTCTCAAGAGGATAGATGATCTGCCGGTTTGGTCCATAGTGTGCCTCTTCATCTCGAAGGAGCACAGGAGAAGGGGGATATCCATAGCCATTCTCGAGGCGGCCGTCGATTATGCAGCCGACCGGGGCGCGGCGATCGTCGAGGGGTATGCCGTTGAACCGAGGAAGAAGGCGATCCCGGATGCCTTCGCCTACCACGGATTGGCTTCGGCTTTCCGCCGGGTGGGATTCGAAGAGGTCGCCCGGCGATCGGAGACTAGACCGATCATGCGGTATTATACCTCCGGAAGTGGTGGGGGATGATCGATGTCCTCCGGGCATAAACCGGCCGGCAGCGCACCTCTAGCTTTGGAGCAGGTTGTTATCCGAAAGTTAAGACTCAAATCGAGGAGGAGGCATGAAGATACTCTATTCAGCGGTTGTCTGCCTTATGATCTTGCCGATGCAGGCCGATGCGGATACCTACGTTAAGCACGAGATCCATACGGACGGCTACTACTACGGCGGCAGGATCACCGAGCCGGTGGACAGGGTCGTGGATGTTTGGATCGGCGCCGGAAGGGCGTCGTACGATTACCTTCATCGCAGAATCATCCTGGACCTGGAGAGGGGGATGCTGACGTTCGTCAACAAGGATGATTCGACATATGCCGAAACCGCACTGCCGCTGGATTGGTCCGCCCTTGTTACGGAAGAGGCGCTTGCGCAGGTGGAGGCATATAAAACCGTGGGCACGATAGGGGAGAGCAGCGGGGAAAAAGAGATAGGTGGAATGAAGTGCAGATGCTACGAGCTCAATACATGGATTCCGTACGAGGATATAAAGTACAGGGAGACGGAGGATGCTGCATGTTTCAGCGACGATGTTCCCATCGATCTCGATATGTTCGGCAGGATCCACGAGCAGCTGCTCAGGCTCCGTAACTACAGTGATGAATTCGCGGAATCGATGATGAGGATAAGGGGATACATGATCGCATCCGAAAGGATCATGTACATAAAGGGGTTCGGAGTCAAGACGACGGAGACGATCGTGGAGATGGAGGAGAGGGATCCGCCTGCTGGAATCTACTCCGCCCCCGATGGTTTCATAGAGAAGGAGAGATTAACTCTGGGGGACCTGCGGGGCGGTTAGGTCGGGGAACCGTGAATCAACCAGGATGTGCAGTAACACCGGGAGGCCGATTGTGAGAAAGAAAGAGACGAGCGAGAGCCGTAGAAGCTTTTTGAAAAAGGGGCTGAGCGGGATGGCCGGCATGGCCGTTCTTCCATCAATGCTGGGCACAGGTAACCGGGATGATGAAGCGGGGACCGGTAGGAGAACCAAGGCGGTATTCAGAACCCTGGGAAAGACCGGCATCAAGCTGCCGGTTGTGAGCATGGGAGTGGGGCATGTTAACAATCCTGAGCTTGTAAGGGCGGCGCTCGATGCGGGGATAGTGCTCCTGGACACGGCCAACGGCTATCAGGGAGGAAGGAACGAAGAGATGATCGGCGGCGTGATCAAGGGTCGTCCACGCGATTCGTTCGTGATTGCGACGAAGGTCGCGGGATCCCCGGAGGACAGGAAGACGGGGCTCTTCAAGAAGGGGGCGAAGGCGGGGCCGTTCATCGAGAAGTTCGAGGCCAGCCTTGGCAGGCTGGGGCTGGAATACGTTGATATACTTTACCTTCACAGTGTCGTCAAGAGGGAGTCGGTACTGTTCGAGACGTTCCTGTCGGCGATGCAGAAGCTCAAGAAGGAGGGGAAGACACGCTTCATCGGAGTTTCCACCCACTCGAACGAGCCCGAGGTGATAAGGGCGGCTGTAGAAAGCGGAGTGCACGATGTGGTCCTCACCGCGTACAACTTCCGCCAGCCTCATGTAGAAGAGGTGGAAAAGGCGATGGCCGAGGCGCATGCCGCCGGGTTGGGGGTTGTCGTGATGAAAACCCAAGCGGGTGTTTTCTGGGACGCCGAAAGGCAAAATCCGATCAACATGAAGGCGGCGCTGAAGTGGGCGCTTCGGAAAGAGTACGTTCATACGGCGATACCGGGCATGACGACCTTCGATCAGTTGGAGGCCGATCTGTCCGTCATGGAGGATATCTCCCTCACCCCCGAAGAGAAGGAGGATTTGCAGCTCGGCCGGCGGCTGGGCGAGCCGGGCCTCTACTGCCAGCAGTGCGGCAGATGCATCCCACAGTGCGCAAAGGGAATGGACATTCCGCTGCTGATGAGGAGCTACATGTATGTATACGGCTACAGGAACCTGGGTTCGGCCAAGGAGGCGCTTGCCGGAGTCGATCTTTCGAAAATAGCGTGCAGTGAGTGCTCTCACTGCAGGGTCGATTGTGCGATGGGATTCGATGTCAAGGCCAGGATCGAGGATGTGGCCAGGATCGGGAATGTGCCGGACGAGTTCGTTGTTTGATATTTCCGGTGGATTGGTGACGGCGGGCCGACAAGTCGGGATCATCCCCTACGCGAGCCAGCGTACCTGCTTGTAATCGGCATCCTGCGGTCCCTGCCGAAGGCTTTCGGGGTGATCTTGATGCCCGGAGGCCCCTGCCTGCGCTTGTATTCGTTCCTGTCGATCATCCTGATCGTCCACTCTACGGCATCCGGATCAAGCCCCTTTTCCGTGATCTCATCGAATGACAGATCATGCTCGACGTACAGCTCCACGATCCTGTCCAGTGTTCCGTAGGGGGGGAGCGTATCCTCATCGAGCTGACCGGGCCTCAGCTCCGCGGACGGTTTACGGCGTATGATCGAGGCCGGTATGAGCTTCCGGCCTGCCGCCCTGTTTCTGTAACGGCAGAGTGAATACACAAGGGTCTTGGGTACATCCTTGAGAACCGCGAACCCGCCTGCCATATCGCCGTATAACGTGCAGTATCCGACCGCGATCTCACTCTTGTTCCCCGTTGTCAGGACCAGCAGATCGAACTTGTTCGAAACGGCCATGAGGATGTTGCCCCGCACGCGTGCCTGGATGTTCTCCTCCGTCGAGTCCCGGGCGGTGCCACGGAAAGCTTCGCGAAGCGAATCGACGTATGCCCTGTAGTGATCGGTGATGGGGATTTCGAGCAGGCGGATCCCCAGGTTTTCAGCAAGGATCCTCGAATCGCGCAGTGTCAGGTCCGATGTGTAGGTGAAGGGCATGGTGATCCCCAGAACACGGTCGCATCCGAGGGCATCGACGGCGATAGAGGCGGTGAGTGCGGAGTCGATACCTCCACTGAGGCCGATGGTGACTCCCTTGAAACGGTTTTTATCGGTATAATCCCTCGTGCCGAGAACGAGCGCCCTGTAGAGCTCCTCGTCTGGAGCCGGATGCTCCGGCATTCTCCTTCTTCCGGAACGTACGGGACGACGTCCGGGCAGGTCCGGGAGATCGACCAGCTCTATGGGGTGCTTGCAGCCTCGCAGGCGGGCCCTGTCCGGGTCGTGACTCGCGGGAGGCGGAGTGATATCGGCGATTATCAGATCTTCCTCGAACGGCCTGCCGCGTGCCACACATTCGCCGTCCGGCGACATGATCACGCTTCCGCCGTCGAAGACCAGCTCGTCCTGGCCTCCGAGCAGGTTCACATAACATAGGTACGAGTGGTTTTCCCGGGCCCTGCGCCTCATCAACCTTTCCCTCTCGGGGCCCTTCCGCCTGTGGTAGGGAGAAGCGGAAATATTGATCACAACCCCTGCGCCCCCCTCGAATACCTGAGCCGGCATCGGGCCGTTCTCGGCCCAGATGTCCTCGCAGATATTGACTCCTATACGCACACGGCCGAATCCTGCCACCAGCGCCCTGTCCCCAGGTCCGAAATACCGCTTTTCGTCGAAAACACCGTAATTGGGAAGGTAGATCTTCCTGTAGCGTGCCGCGATCTTTCCACGAAAGAGGATGCACGCGTCGTTGTGGAGCTCCTCCCCCGGAGCTGTGGGGGGTTCGGGGGATCCGACGATGACGGCGATCCCCCTTGCGGTGCGTGCGGCCTCATGCAGGACCGCTTCGCAGTCTCTGAGAAAGCTCGGCTTGAGCAGGAGATCCTCGGGGGGATAGCCGCATAGAACGAGCTCGGGGAAGGCCAGCAGCTGAACGCCCGCTCTCTTTGCCTCTCCTATCATCCGTCTGACCATGCCCAGGTTTCCGGCGAGATCACCCACTGTGGGGTTAACCTGGGCGAGCCCTATGCGTATCTTTGATCTCGTCGCACACATGTGTAGATATCACTCCTGCCGGATAAGGCGATTGTACCACCGGTGAGGCCGCTCTTGAAAGCCCAAAGGTTCGGAATCGTCCGTGAAACAATGCTGGAAGGCGATCCGTATTACTAGCATAAACGAAAATGGGTGATCAGTGAAACTCGATCTCTCCTGCTGATGCTGGAGGGTGAAGAGTGGGCCGGTGTGGCGAAACATTACATGGCATACGCGTGGAGAAGGGAAAAGGCGATGAACAGGCTGTTATCTGCGTTATTGATCGTTTTGCTTTTGGGGATCTGCACCCCGGAGAGCATATTTGCCGGACGTGAAAGGGTTATCGAGAGGGAATTCGAGATGGAGAGGGGAGGTAATCTCGAGCTCTACATCGACACCGGCGGTGACATGGAGATCAAGGGATGGGATAAGAGCCTGGTTGGTGTGAGGATCTCGATCCGCGGGAGGGATCGGGATGATGTGGAAGTTGAATTCGACACCGGGTCACGCGGGCTCGAGATCGACATTGAGTATTCCGGACGAAGAAGGAACCGGAGCAGCGATCTCGAGGTCGAGATCATGGTTCCCGAAAGGTTCGACCTGAGCGTCGAAACCTGCGGCGGGGATGTCCTTATCGCCGGCGTTGAGGGTGATATCAAAGGTAAGACGATGGGCGGTGATCTGGAATTCGAGAGATTGAAGGGCGACCTGCGCTTTACGACGATGGGCGGAGACGTATCCGTGCATGATTCCGAGCTGGACGGCAGGGTGAAGACGATGGGAGGGCGCGTCGTTATCGAGGATGTGACAGGCGATCTGGAAGGATCGACTATGGGGGGAAAGGTTGTATACAAAAACGTCACCGGACGTAAGGATAAGTCCGGCGACAAGGAGATCAGTATCACAACATTCGGCGGTGATATAGAGGCGGGCCACCCGGGTAGGAAGGTGAAGGCGAAGACGTTCGGAGGCGATATCGATATCTCTGAGGGTGAAGAGGTGAATGTGACCACGATGGGAGGGGACATCAATGTGGATAAGGCGCCTTCCGGGGCGAAAGTCAAGACGATGGGCGGTGATGTGAGCATACATTCGGCGGGAGGCTACGTCGTGGCGCACACGATGGGCGGCGATATAGAGGTGGATGCGGTCGACGGATGGGTGAAGGCCACTACGATGGGAGGGGATGTGGAAGTCAGGATGGTGGGGGACCCGGACAGGGGGAGAAGGGACGTGGAGATAACCTCCATGGGAGGTGATATCGAGCTCGTCGTCCCGGAGGATCTGTCGATGGAGTTCGACGTGGAGATCGCATATACGAAGAGCAGCAGAAGGAATTACAAGATAGTGAGTGATTTCGACATCGATATCGAGAGGACATCCGAGTGGGAGGGGAGCTGGTGGCGTGGTGAGAAGAAGAAGTATGTATACGGGACCGGCAGCGTGCGCGGCGGAAAGCACACGATAAGGATCAAGACGGTGAACGGGAGCATCTACTTGAAGAAGGACTGACGGCCTGTTCGAGTTCGTGATGACTGATGCTAAAGGGGAGCCTGTGCAGGCTCCCCTTCTTGGTTGAACCGCGGCATATGGAGCGAAGGTCACCTGAGAAGCGTCATCTTGCGGGTTATCACTTCCTTGCCTGCTCTGAGACGGTAGAAGTATACACCGGAAGCGGCCGGCCTCCCCGATTCGTCGATGCCGCTCCACGTCGCTTTATGATGACCCGCCGGGACACTTCCGCTTGTGACACGCTTGACGAGCGTGCCGGAAACATCGTAAACGCCGAGCTCGATCCGGCATTCACGCGGAACGTAATAGCCTATAGTCGTAACCGGATTGAATGGATTAGGGTGGTTCTGCTCCAATGATAGAAACGCAGCGGGAACGGTTACGTCATCCGTCATGAACAGTGTGCTTCTTCCCGATTCGTCCTCCATCTCTACCGCATACCGGTATGAGCGCCCCGGTTCCGTTCCCCTGTCCCTGAACGAGAAATTGAGGTTGCTCCTTATTATTTGCGGATCGAATATTTCCACGAACGTGGCTGAATAAGCAGGCGCCCGGTAGACGTGGAAATCAACGTCGGGTCCGGTTTCGGTCAGCGTCCATTCTATGACCACATCGGCTCCATCGATCGAACACGACGAGCTCTGGAGGAGGGTAGCCACAGGGGGCAATCCCTCGCATACCTTCATGGCGTATATGTCCGAGTCGTACAGGTTGCGAAAATCGGCCCAGGCGATTATGACTCCGCAGTAGCCCTCATATACGAGCTGCGGCTTTGTCTGGAGACCGTCTGCGGCGCAAATGCGGACACCGCCTTCGGTCCATTGAATTCCACCGTCGTGATCGACCCGCTGGGCGTATATGTCGGCGTTGTTGTTATCGACGCGCTCGTCACGCCAGGTGATGACCGCTCCGCCCAGCCCGTCCGTTGCGATTTTATGATAACTCTGATTGCTCTCCGCTCCGCAGACCAGTACGCCGTCGGCGGACCACATTATGCCGCCCCCGGCGTCGACTCTCTGGGCGTAGATATCCGATCCCAGGACGTTGCGCAGATCGGTCCACGCTATGATGGCTCCGGATGCCATATCCGATACGATCTCCGGTTTGATCTGGGGAGAGGGCGCCGTGCAAACGCCCAGACCTCCGGGAGCCCAAAGGGGATTCCCAGAGGCATCCAGCCGCTGGGCGAAGATATCGAAGGATCCCCCGCCGTTGTTATCCCACGTTAAGATAGCTCCGCCGTCTTCATCGTACGCCATGCGCAGATTGCAGTCCGCGCTGTCCGAGAGGCTCACCATCACGCCGTCAGCCGTCCAAAGCGCATTTCCCCCGCTGTCGATCCTCTGGGCGTAGATGTCGGGATTTCCCCCCGCTCTTTTGTCCTCCCATGCAATGATGGCGCCTCCGGCGCCGTCTGAAGTGATCTGCGGTGCATATTGATCGTGCGAAGCCGCCGTGACGGCGACCCCCTGCCAGGTCCAGAGCGCATTTCCATCCGGGTCGATCTTCATTGCGTATATGTCCTCTTCACCCGCGCCGCTTCTCGCGTCGACCCACGTTATCACCGTTGCGCCCGAGCCGTCCTCGACGATCTGCGGTGAGGTCTGGTCCCCTTCGGCGGAGCACACGGCTACGCCGTCGCCGGTCCACATCGTGTTGCCGTTCGGATCGATCCTCTGGGCGTAGATATCCGAGTCGGATCCGCTGCGGTAATCGGCCCATGTAACGATCGCCCCGCCCGAACCGTCCGTGGCGATCCAGTGCTCGCGCTGGTCCCCGCCGGCGGTGCAGACTGGGATGCCGTCCGTTGTCCAGAGGATGTATCCATCGGTGTCGATCCTCTGGGCGTAGATGTCGTAGTAGTCTTTCGAGCGTTTGTCCATCCAGGCTATGATGGCTCCGCCCTCGCCATCGGCCACGAGCCTCGGGAACCACTGCGTACCGGTTTCTGTAGTCACAGGGGCTCCGTCAATGAGCCAGTTTGGGTAGAGTATCGGGATGCCGGCGAATGCCAGCTGCGGGATTATGAGCAGTAATGAGATACTGATACTATACCTGCGCATAAGCACATCTCCTCGGGCAAAGTAATTGGAGGAGCCTTAACGTAAGGTTGGAGAGTAGGTTATGGGCCTGATACAAAGCTCCCTGGTTGCATTTACTTTACTTCACAGCGCACGGCAAACCCCTCCATATTCCGCAGGCTGAGCGCCCGCTGTCATATCGGGGCAAAGAGCCAAAACAGAACGAATTACCATTACAAATGATATCAGCTATCATGGGATAAGTCAAGTATATTGTATATCATAGCCGGTTTGGGCCGCAATCCGACGAGATGCCGTGGGCGATATCCCAATGCTGGGGTGATTGATACGCTTTTACGCCAGCCGTAAAAAAATTTAACGTATTGCAGCAGTCCTCCGTTCACGAGCGGTCCGTGTAGAGTTGATTTGACCGAGAAACGATATTCACGTTATCTTCGTATTACGGGATGGATTCTATGTGATCGATCCTCGATCGTCGATTAGTCGAGCCGTATGGATGAAAGGAAGTAGAGATGAGAAGAGCCGCTTGTATCTGCGCCGTCGCCGCTGCCGTAATAACGCTGCTGCCGTCACCTCCCGCCCTGTGCCAGGTGGGCGTAGGCGGACATTTCACGGTAGCGCTGCCGAAGGGCGAGTTCGACGAGAAGGTCGAGAACAACGGGTACGGTTTCACGGGGCAGGCGCTGTTCTTCATGCCGTCATCCCCCGTGGCGATCGGTGCGTCGTTGGGCGGTCTCATCTACGGGAGCGAGTCGCGCGAGGAGCCGTTCAGCATGACGATCCCCGATGTGACTGTGGATGTCGAAACGAGGAACTATATCCTGACCGGCCACGCGGTCCTCAGGCTCCAGCCTCCCTCGGGTCTTTTCCGGCCTTATATAGACGGCGTCATCGGCTTCCATTACCTGTTCACACAGACCAGCATCGAGAGTCAGGCGGAAAACGTAGCCAGCGACACGAACTGGGACGACGGGGTGCTCAGCTACGGGGGCGGCGGGGGGATCATGTTCGAGATCCTGGCCGGGGGGGAGAAACTGCGATCGAAGCCCTTCAAGGTATACGCGGACATAGGTGCGCGGTATCTCAAGGGAGGCGAGGCGCAGTATCTAAAGGAGGGGTCGATCAGGCGCGAGGACGGGCGTGTGCTTTACGATGTCGAAGAGTCGAAGACCGACCTCCTCGCAATATACATAGGTGTGTCGGTGATTTTCTGAGGCGGCACTGTCACGGACCGTCCGGGGTGGCTTGATCCGCCGGGATCAGCCCCTGAGGTCGACCGTCACGGAAGAGACAGGAGCAGGTGATTTGATATGAATTCGTACCGTAGTATACCCGCGTTGCTTGCGTTGATCTTGTGCATATGCCATGCAGGTTATGCCGGTGAGGAGGATGTTGTGAATACCGAAGTAGGAAGGGGCGGGACGGCCGTCGCCACATTTGCAGGGGGATGCTTCTGGTGTACGGAGGCGGACTTCGAAAGAATCGATGGAGTGGAAAAGGTCATATCTGGGTATACCGGTGGATCGAAGAGGAATCCATCCTACGAGGAGGTCTGCTCGGGCAATACAGGCCACTTTGAAGCCGTGCAGGTCTATTTCGATCCGGATGTGGTCTCCTACGAGAAACTCCTGGATGTTTTCTGGAGAATCGTCGATCCAACAGATCCGGGAGGACAGTTTGTCGACAGGGGATCGCAGTACCGGACGGCGATATTCTATCACAACGACGATCAGAAGGCGGCCGCGGAGGCTTCGAAGAGGGCGCTGGCCTCCTCCGGCGTATTCGAAGGCGAGATAGTCACACCGGTGATCGAATTCGATGCCTTCTACGAGGCGGAGGGGTATCACCAGGGGTATTACAGGGCATGTCCGGCCCGCTACAAGCGCTACAGGTCGGGATCGGGCCGCGACCGTTTTCTGGATAGGGTTTGGGGTGGGGGCGGGGTGCCGGCCGGGATCGGTGGAGCCGATTCCATGAAGAATGATGATGCCGCCGGGGAAAAGAATCGGGGATCCCGGGATAGGGTAGATGGGGAGCTGCCGGGGGAGAAAGGTGCGGGCTCGATCGGGGATGCCGGTATGTCCGAGAGGGGATATAGGAAGCCCGATATCTCCGTCCTCAAAGAGAAGCTTACGCCCATGCAGTTCAAGGTGACGCAGAACTGCGGCACGGAGCCGCCGTTCAGAAACGAGTACTGGGATAACAAGCGGGAGGGGATATATGTCGATGTGGTGACGGGGGAGCCCCTCTTCTGCTCGCTCGACAAGTACGACTCCGGATCCGGGTGGCCCAGCTTCACTCGTCCTCTCGAGGAGGATAACATTACCGAGCACGAGGACCTCAGCCATTCGATGGTCCGGATCGAGGTGAGAAGCAGGGGCGGCGGTTCCCATCTCGGTCATCTATTCAGTGACGGTCCGGGACCTGCCGGCATGAGATACTGCATAAACTCAGCCTCGCTCAGGTTCATACCGAAAGAGGATCTGGAGAAGGAGGGGTACGGGGAATACCTCGAGCTGTTCGAGTAGGCCCCGCATTCAGAGCTCTCCGTAGATACCGGGCCTTCGGCCTTTCAGGAAGTGCCTCCTCGCGTGAGAGGCCTCGACGGTTCCGAGATCCATATCGCAGTAAAGGATACAATCCTCTCCAAGGGGCGCCTTCGCGATGATCCGACCGTCCGGATCTGTGACGAATGAACCGCCCTCGAAGGTTACGACATCCTCCTTTCGAATAGGCAAGCAATACTTACGGCCGTGAGCGGTATCCGGGCACATCGTATCGGCATGTGTGCGTGATGGTTAGCGGTTTGGAGGTGGAAATGAGCCTCCATTTTCAGAATAATTATTGACTTATTTCTAGTATTACTTTAAAATATTCGGCAGATTAGCATTATTCATTAATAATGAAAGGTAATAGGGGTCGTATGGCTAACGAGGAGTGTGATTTACATCCTATCGACCGGCGGATCATAGAGATCCTTCAGGAGCAGGGCCGGATACCGAACGTTCAGCTGGCCGCCGAGGTCGGGCTCAGCCCGCCGGCGGTCCTCGAGCGCGTACGCAAGCTGGAGGATAGGGAGGTGATCGAGAGGTACACGGCCATCGTGGACAACAAAAAGACAGGCCTGGGAACGGTGGCGTTCGCATCCGTCTCGCTGAATATGCACAGGTCGGATTCGATCGAGAATTTTCACAGGTTCATCGGTATGTGCGAGAACGTTCTCGAGTGCTACCACTTGGCTGGAGGCGAGGATTATCTTCTCAAGATCTATTCGAGGGATATCGACGATTACGAGGATTTCCTGCTTAACGCGCTGACGAGGATCAAGGGTATCGATAAGGTTAAGACGATGTTCGTCCTCTCCGTATTGAAGAAGGAGACGGCGCTGCCCGTAAGCTGGAGCGTCGGTGAAAGGGATTATGGCCGCCTGGTGAACGGAAAGAAGGGAGGTCCGGGGAAAAAAGAAGCGGTGTGAAGGTAAAGCTAGGGCGGCAGTTGTCGGGATTCAAGGATAAGCCGCGAGCGATTGGATGTAAGGGACATTATACTGAATGATTGTGGATCGTCGAAAGGAGGCTTGAAAGTGAAAGGCAAGCGTTTTGATACGGTGGCGGTTAAGGGTGGATTCGACTGGGAGGAGCAGCTTCGATACAGGACAATGGCTCCTCCGATCATACAGAGCGCCGTATTCCCGTATGAGTCCGCCGAATGGGCCGCTGATCTGTACAGCTACAAGATCGAGGGATTCGCGTACGGCAGGATCAACAACCCGACTAACGACATCTTCGAGAAGAGGCTTGCGATGCTCGAGGGCGCGGAGGCGGGGCTCGCCACGGCATCGGGGATGGCCGCTGTTTTCATGGTCGCCCATCATCTCGTCGAGGCCGGCGAGGAGATCACATCTTCGGTCAGAGTGTACGGGGGGACCCAACAGCTCTTCGCGGAATCCATGCCCAGGATGGGGATCAAGACGAATTGGGTTTTGGAGCCCGACAAGATCGAGAGCTGGGAGAAGGCGATAACTCCCAAGACCAAGCTCCTGCATGTCGAGTCGCCGAGCAATCCGAACCTCTTCGTCGCGGACCTTCCCGAGGTAGTGAGGCTCGCGAAATCGAGGGGGATCCCCCTGATGGTGGATAACACCATCTGCACGCCGGCCCTCATGCGGCCTATAGAGATGGGGGCTGATATAGTCATACACTCGGCCACGAAGTACATAAGCGGGAACGCGACCAGCCTGTCGGGAGCGATCGTCGGGAAGAAGAAGTTCATAGACCATGTGAGGCATATAGGATACAGGAACATCGGGCCGTCGATCTCACCGTTCAATTCGTGGCTGTGCCTGCTGGGGCTCGAGAGCCTGTCGCTGAGGATGGAGAGGCACAGCAGCAACGCGATGAAAGTGGCCAAGTTCCTCGAAGACCACCCGAAGATCGAAGCGGTCAGCTATCCCGGCCTGCCGTCGCACCCGCAGCACGAAGCCGCAAAGAAGACGATGAGCGCGTATTCTTCCATGATGAGTTTCAACGTCAAGGGCGGCCTGGAATCGACACGGAAGGTCATCGATAACCTGAGCATAGCCGTGCATACGACGCACCTGGGTTCGTCTCAGACCGTGGCGATCCAACCTGCGGCGACAACGCATTATCAGCTCGGACCCGAGGAACGGGCGAAGGCCGGCGTTCCCGATAATATGATACGCTATTCGGCGGGCCTAGAGGACGCTCAGGATCTGATGGATGATCTGGATAATGCCCTGAACGCCGTATAGCCGGAGACCGGGGATGCGGCGCTTCCGATCGCCGATCGCCGATCGCCGTTCGTCGGCCGGGGTTTCCGAGAGTTGCCGGGGCATTCCCTGGATGTTTTGGAAAAGGGGATATTTCGAAGGAGGAAAGAGATGCTGAAGCTCGCATTCATAGGATTTGGTGTCGTTGGGCAGGGTCTGGCCGAGATCCTTCTGAAGAAGGGGAAGGATCTCAAAAGGATGTTCGGATTCGATTATTCGGTTGTCGCCGTGAGCGATTTCAAGAAGGGCTCGGCCATGAATCCGGAGGGGCTGGACGCCGGCAAGCTTCTCGAGCTCGCCGCCGGGGACAGGATCTCCGATTACCCGGGCGCGGAGACGGGAAAGGACGCCCTGGAAACGATAGAGGCCTCAGGTGCCGATGTCGTGATCGAGGTATCATTCACGGACATAGAGACAGGTGAACCGGCTTACAGTCACTTCAGGGCCGCCCTCGAATCGGGGAAGCACCTGATAACGACCAACAAGGGTCCGACGGCACTGTATTTCCATGAGCTGGCCGAGCTGGCGGCCGGCAAAGGCGTGCAGTTCAGGTACGAGGGGACGGTTCTCGCCGGAACGCCGGCTTTGAACTTGGAGGAGTTCTGCCTGGCCGGGAACGAAGTGAGCGAGATCAGGGGGATCATGAACGGCACGACGAACTTCATACTGTGCAATATGGAGGAGGGCCGCGATTACGCCGATGTTCTGAAGGAGGCTCAGGAGCTCGGGTATGCCGAGGCAAAGCCGGATGCGGATGTCGAGGGATGGGACGCCCTGGCCAAGGTCATGATTCTGGCGAAGAGCGTGATGGGCGCGGATATCACCGTAAAGGATGTGGACAGGACCGGGATAACTGGAATCTCGCTCGATGATATCGAAGAGGCGAAGCGGGAGGGCAAGCGCTGGAAGCTTATCGCCAAGGTCACCAGGGAAAAGGACGGAGTGCGCGCATCGGTGAAACCCGAGAGGGTCGACCTGACGGATCCGCTGGCATCGGTCGGAGGCGCGACAAACGCCCTTACATTCGTAACCGACCTCCTGGGTGAGATAACAATCGTGGGGCCGGGGGCTGGAAAGGTGGAGACCGGATTCTCGCTGCTTGCGGATCTGCTCGCCATTCACAGGATGTCCAAAGCCGAATAACGGCTCATCCGGCGCAGCGCGGATGGACGCAACGCCGCGCGTGCCGGTTGGCCGGTCGAACTGATTCAATAGAAAGGGAATGGCCGACATGAAGATGCTTATTGCTGGTAAATGGATAGATAGGAAAGAGACGATCGAGGTTCGCGACCCGTACGATAACTCCGTTCTGGATACCGTTCCGTCGGGCACCGAGAAGGACGTGGAAGCCGCGATAGAATCCGCACAGAGGGGATTCGCCGTCAACAGCGGCCTCCCGGTGCACAAACGCATGGAGATACTGAAGAATGCCGCTTCGGTCGTTGAGGGCAGCTCTGAGGAATATGCAAGGACGATCGCCTGCGAGGGAAGCAAGACCATACGGGAGGCCAGGAAAGAGGTGGCCCGCGCCGTACAGACGATGACGATATCCGCGGAAGAGGCGCGGCGGATAGATGGCGAGACCATTCCCTTTAGTTCATCACCGGGCTCGGAGAACCGGCTGGGATACTACTTCAGGTTCCCGATCGGGATAATCGCGGCGATCACGCCGTTCAACGATCCGCTGAACCTGGTGGCGCACAAGCTCGGTCCGGCGATAGCGGCGGGTAACTCCGTTGTTCTGAAACCGGCCACGGTGACCCCGCTCTCGGCTCTAATGCTGGGAAAGGCACTGATGGATGCCGGGCTGCCGGCCGATGTTCTAAATATCGTAACGGGGTACGGCTCGAAGATCGGGGATGCGCTCGTCACCGATCCGCGTATCAGGATGATCAGCTTCACGGGCGGAGTGGAAGCGGGTAGCGAGATAGCAAAGAAGGCCGGGCTCAAGAAGATCGGCATGGAGCTCGGTTCGAACTCGCCCGTTATAGTGTGCGGCGACTGCGAGCTCGATCAGGCCGTCGGATCGTGCATATCGGGCGCATTCTGGGCAGCGGGGCAGAACTGTATCGGCGTGCAGCGCATTTACATCGAAAAGGGGATATACAAACGCTTCGAGACGCTCTTCGTGGCCGGCACCCGAAGGATGAAGGTGGGACCAAAGCTCGAAGAGGATACGGATATGGGGCCGATGATCAACGAGGAGGAGGCCAAGAGGATAGAGGCCTGGGTCAAGGAGGCCGTGAAAGACGGTGCGAGGGTGCTGACCGGCGGGAATCGAAAGGGCGCCGTATATGATCCGACGGTACTCGCCGATGTTCCTGCGGGGAGCAAGGTTGACAGGGAAGAGGTGTTCGCTCCGACAGTGAATCTATACCCGGTGGATGACCTGGACGAGGCCATTGAACGGGCCAATGATGTTGACTTCGGCCTGCACGCCGCCATCTTCACTAAGGATCTCGGTAATGCCTTCAGGGCGATACGGGGTTTGGACGTCGGCGGTGTCATGGTAAACGACTCCACCGATTACAGGATCGACATGATGCCGTTCGGCGGTGTGAAAAACAGCGGGCTTGGACGCGAGGGCATTAAATTCGCGTTGCAGGAGATGACCGAGCCGAGGGTCGTATGCTTCAACCTGTAGCCCCTGGGATCATCAGAATCCGAGTACGTCGGCCATGGAGTACAGCCCGGGCCTCTTGTTCGAGATGAAATGCATGGCCCGGATGGCGCCGCGCGCGAACGTTCTGCGCGAGTGCGCCCTGTGAGTCAATTCGAAACGCTCTCCTTCGCCCGCGAAGACCACGGTGTGTTCGCCCACGACATCCCCGCCCCGAAGCGAGTGTATCCCTATCTCCTTCTTGTTGCGTGTGCCGACCATGCCGCGGCGTCCGTGGACGCGATCGGCCCCGGGCCTCGCCTCCTCTACGATATCCGCAAGCTTGGAGGCGGTTCCGCTGGGCGAGTCCTTTTTCCTGTTGTGATGGATCTCCGATATCTCGATGTCGAAATCGGGAAGCGCCGCCGCCACGTCCCCGGTCACCTTGAACATCAGATTGACGCCTACCGACATATTAGGGCTCATGAACAGCGCGGTTTTTTCGGATGCCTTTCGAATCTCTACGAGCTGCTCCACCGAGAATCCCGTCGTGCCCACAACCGCCGCTTTCTTGGATTCGGAGCATGCATGGATGAGGCCGAGCGCCGACTCCGGATTCGTGAAATCTACGATCACGTCTCCTTTTTCAATGATCTCCCGCAGGCTGTCCGTTACCTCTATTCCCGAAACGGCGGTTCCCAGCCCTTCATGACCGGCGGCTTCGACCGCACCGGCGAGCTCGAGGCCGTTATCCGCTTCCACCTCTTCGGTGATCAATCTGCCCATCCTGCCTAGGGCTCCATTGATGATTATCCTTATCATTGCAAACAACCCCGGATTTCGATCTAGACGGCCACCTTCTGCAGGCCGTATTCCTCGAGCGCGCCCCTCAGCTTCTCCCTGTTCTCGGGGAGCATCCTGACCAGCGGCAGCCTTACATCTCCAACCTCCATGCCGATGATGTTCATCGCCTCTTTGACCGGCATCGGGTTGGTCTCTATGAACATCGACTGGTTCAGGGGCAGAAGCTTGTAGTGCCATTCGAGCGCTTCGGCCATGTTCCCCTTTTCGAACGCCGCGATCATCGAGAGCACGTCCTTCGGCACGATGTTTCCGACAACGCTTACGACGCCCTTCCCCCCGATGGACAGTATGGGGAGTGTTATGGCGTCGTCCCCCGACAGCAGAGATATGTCGGAACCGCACAGATGGATGATCTCGGACATCTGCTCGACGTTTCCGCTGGCCTCCTTTACAGCCACGATATTATCGTGCTTGGCGAGCCTCGCAACGGTCGAAGGCTTCATATTCACTCCGGTTCGTCCGGGGACGTTGTAGAGCATGAGGGGCAGGCCGCCTTCGTCCGCGAGCTTCATGAAGTGCGCGTAGAGCCCTTCCTGGGTAGGCTTGTTGTAGTAAGGTGTTACAACCATTGCGCCGTCTATGCCCAGCTCCCGGCCCTTCACTATGTTCTCGATGGATTTGGTGGTCGAATTCGTTCCACAGCCCGCGACGACATTCAACCTTCCGGCGGCTTCGTCAACCACCGTCTCCATTATTTTAAAGTGCTCTTCCCATGTGTATGCGGGATTCTCGCTCGTAGTCGCGCACGGGACGAGACCGTCGGTACCGGCATCGACATGAAACCTGACCAGCTCTCTCAGCTTTTCCTCGTTCAAGCTGCTGTCGGCGTTGAACGGTGTCACAAGCGCGACATACAACCCTCTTAACATGGCCCCTACCTCCTTCTATCTCACTGCCCCGCTCCGAAGTTAAGGCGCAGCTGCGACAAAACTCACCCCCTGTACCACTCCCTGCGGGAAAGGTCTATATTGAGGGCACTTCACGGTTACCCGATATCACTCGCTAGGTATCGATTCGACTCTAAGTAGTTTCTTGAAGGGGTGTCAAGCAGATTAGCTCGTCAGTCGATTTTTATGTTTTTTCGATGGGAAGAGATTTATCTTGCATTATTTTTATATTATAATATAATGATATCATGATGAAAGGAAAGGGCGACAGCTATGGGAGCGGGGCGAAGGGCGCATGGCCGCTGCCGGAGGCCGATATCGAAAGATGTGCGGAGGTTCTGAAGTCATTGGCGAATCCGGCCAGGCTGCTGCTCGTGAACATGCTGTCGGGGGGTGAGTGGACGGTATCGGAGCTCTGCGAGCTTTCGGGGCTTAAGCAGTCTCAGGTATCCCAACAGTTGAAAAATCTACGGTTAAATAATATTGTCAAGTGCAGGAAGGAGGTTCCGTTTGCGTATTACAGCTTGAAGGACAAGGGGATAATTAATTTACTCAGTTGCTTGAATAGATGCGGTAATAAGGATTGAGACATAAGGAAGGACGAGATGAGTGACGATTTGATGCATGTCGGTGACGGCGATTTCGAGGACAAGGTGCTTAAGTCGGAGGTCCCCGTGGTGGTGGACTTCTGGGCGCCATGGTGCGCTCCGTGCAATATCATAGCCCCTGCCATAGAGGAGCTGGCGAAGGAATACGGGGAGAAGGTGAAGTTCGCCAAGCTGAACACCGACAACAACCGGGAGACGGCTGCCAAGTACGGGATCATGGGAATTCCCACGCTGAAGATCTTCAGGGACGGCGGTGAGATAGATTCGATGTCGGGAGCGGCCCCGAAGGAGTATCTAAAGGAGTTTATAGACAAGGCACTGGGCTGATGGCCCGGTGAAATTCAAGAGGCGGATGTTGAACTCCGTTTAGCCTTATAGGTTCGCATGGAAATATTTGCGCATCTGGTCTATATTCTTACCTGTTGGATTCCGGTCCCCGTAGCCGCCATACGGGCGTGTGGGGGATTTACTGATCGCTGAATTGATCCGATCACTAAGGTGATCAACGTGTCGAACGGGGGAACGATTGTCCGAACTGCCCTTTCTAACGGGAGAGCAGGGCAAGGGTCCTCTTCTTGTGCTGCTGTTCTTCGTCTCGGCCATGGTGGTGGCGGGATGGGGAACATGGGAGGGTGCGCTCCCATGGCCCGGTGAGGTGGAGATCGCTGAAACGGGACGCGAGGCGGCAATAGGCGGGAGACCCTGGATCCTGACTCTGGACGGCGATCGGGTGCTCGGTGTCCCGCCGGTCACCCCATGGGCTATAGCCCTTTCAATCAAGACATTCGGTTCGAATGTTTTCGCCGCGCGTCTGCCGTTCGTCCTATTCTCCGTAATGACACTTTATATTGTTTTCCTCGTCGGTGCCCTGGGCGATCGTGGGATCTCCGCCGGCCTCGGGTGGATCACCCGCGCGAGAGCGATCGGTCTTCTATCGGCAATAGTGCTGGCGGCGAGCCCTCTTTTTGGGAAGTACGCCCCTCACGTTACCAGTGATGTGCCGCTGTCCTTCTTTTCGATTCTCGCCGTGCTCGGATGGCTGATAATGCCCGGCAGGAGGAGCGGAGCGGCAATGTGGGGTGTGGGGCTCGTGGGGAGCATCCTCACCGGCGGTTCGGGTGGATTCTTTCTCGTGCCGGCTGCACTCGTTTGCATGATCGTGAGCGGGCGTGGGCGCCGGGTGTGGGGCGATCCCCTCTTTCTGGGCTCGACCGCCCTTGCTTTGGCCGCAGGCGGATCGTGGCTGGCATGGGCCGCTGTTACAGGATCGGAAGGCTTCTCCGGGAGTGATCTTTGGACTGCCGCATTGGGGATATTCAGCTCCCCGGCGGATGTCGCCCGCGCCTTCTTGCAGGGTATGTGGGAAGCCTGGAAGGGATCTCTCCCTTGGTCCATACCGGCAACGGCAGCCGTATTGAGGATCGTCTTCTTAAGAGGGGAACCGAGGAAAGGGAGCGCTCTTTCGGAGATCGACGGCACGCTCATCGTATTCACGATCGCAATTCTACTTGCGGCGGCCGCGGGCGGGCGGGGTGGCGCGGTTTCGTTTGTACCGGCTCTTGCGCCTGCCGCGGTTTTATCGGCCAGGGAGATCGCCAGGTGGAGTGGCGCTCTGACAGGCTATGAGGCACCCCGGAAAGAGGCGGCCGGTGAAAGGCGGGCGGCGGAGGGCTCAGGGCGGGGGGATACAGGGATAGGTATCGATGACAAGCGTGACAGGGGCATCGCCGGCGACGGAGTGAAGAGGCTCTGGTCTTTCAACCAGGCGATGATCGCAATCTTCTGCCTGCTGATGCTGCTGCTTGTGATGACGCCGCTCAGATTTCATAAGGTTTACAATGATCCGGTCAAGGATATTGCCGAGGTAGCCGGAAGGCTGGCGGGGAAGGGTGAACGTCTGGGCAATTACCGGTTGGATTACGGTGAATACGCGGCGAGGATTCTCTTCTACGGTGATATATCGCTGGATAGAACGTGCTACGAGCCGGGTGACGTGGGAAGGGAGATCGCTGGGGATAAGGAGCGGATATATATATCCACGGCGGCGGACATGAACGCCCTGAACGGACAGGGAGTGTTTCCGTCCGAGCTCGATGTTCTCTACAGGTCCGGTGAGCTAGTGCTTTTCGTGGCCTCGGACTGAGAGACGGCAGGATTTAGGTTTATACAAGGGGGTTGCATGATTTGAAAAAACTCGTCTCACTGCTGATCCCCGCCGCCCTATCGATCGCCTCGGGCTGCGACGGACGCATGGAACGCACAGGGCTCGTGAAGGTGACCGAGCGCGTCTATGCGTTCATACCCGAAGGTGCGGATGCGGAGCAGGGGCTCGGGGCCAACTGTGGATTCGTTGTCGGAAGGGACGGTGTTCTTGTTGTAGATTCCAGGTACACTCCGGCCCTGGCCGGGGAGCTGATGGGGGCGGTGCGGTCCGTTACGGATTCTCCGGTGCTGTATCTCGTGGACACGCACTATCACCCAGAGAACGCATGGGGGAATTCGGTTTTCAAGGATGCCGGGGCCCTCGTGGTTTCGTCTGAGCCGACCAAGAGGAACCTGGCCAGGTATTCAGGGGCTTATCTTAGATACTACCGGGAGAGGAAGCCCGCCGCCTACGAGATGCTCAAGGGTGTTCGTATCGTCCTTCCGGACAGCACGTTCTCGGGCGATCTGACGCTGGATCTTGGAGGCGTTTCCGTCCTTCTGAGAAGTCTGGGGCCGGCGCATACGGAGGGAGATTGCATCGTCTCCGTTCCCGGGGAGGGCGTCGTCTTCACGGGGGGGCTCGTCAGCAGGGGATACCATCCGAACCTAGGAGATCCGGGGGGAGACCTGGACGGATGGATGGAGGCCCTGAGCGTGCTGGAGGGGATGGACCACGAATACATCGTTCCGGGCGACGGATATGTATGCGGACCGGAGGAGCTGGCGGCGCAGAGAGGGTATATAATCGAGTTGAGGAATCGATGCATAGAGATGATGAAGCGCGGGGCCGGTGTCGTGGAGGCCGCCTCATCGATAGAGATCCAGGGAACACGGAATTATCTAATGAGCAACCTCTTTCCCTTCAACGTCCAGGCCGTTTACGGCCACGAGATACCCTCGACGGTGAATCCGGATTTCACCTTCGATCTTCACGAAGCGTTCGCCGTCAAGGACGGATACGGAAGCAGGGAAGCGGGGATGGTGAAGTGGGCCGCCGAATCCAACATAGGCCTGTTGGAGCTCGAGGTCCATTGGCACCCGACGGCGCGCAGCGAGATAATACTCCAGGATATTCACGAATTATTAGCCACGTATATCGCCACCCAGGGCGACCGGGATATGCAGATGGACGGTTCGAAGAGAATCCCGATAGGGGACTCGGAGGAGCTGGCCGCTTACGGCAAGTGGGCCTTCAGGAGAGAATCCGGGAAGAGGGGCGGCGGGATGTGGGAGTGGGCGATGATGAGCAGGGGGGGTAAACTCTACACCTTGAGGCTGACCTCCGCTGCGGGTGGTGACGAGGATAAGGAGAGGATGGGTATCTCTAATATCGAAAAGGTCGTATCGACTTTCCGTTTGAGCCGGGAATGAGCGGTTGGCGGAGATCCCCACTGCTAGGCACCGTGCTTCTTCAGCTTGCCTGAGTTGGCAAGTGCGAGCTCCATGATCTTCTCGGCCTGGAAAACACCGAGGGCCCCGCGGTCGCATTCCTCTTCACTGAACGCGCCGGTTCGGTCCCTGCCGCAGAACTTCGAATTAATCAAGAATGGAACTGGATGCCACGAGTGGCTCTTCAGTGCGCACGGGGTCGAGTGATCGCCGGTTACGACTATCGTCTGTGGCTTCAGGTCGAGTAGCGCGGGGAGGTTAGAGTCCACCTCCTCGATCACCTTGACCTTGCCCTCCAGATTGCCGTCCTCCCCGTAGGAGTCCGTCTTCTTGATGTGGATGAAGAAAAAGTCGTAGCCGCCGCCGTATATGGAGCGAACCGTCTCGAACTCCTCCTCTACCGTGAATCCCGTTGGTATAAGCTTCATTCCGCAGAGGCCGGCGACCCCCCTGTAGAGCGGGTAAGCGGCTATTGCCGCGGCCTCGAGGCCGAACCTTTCCTTGAAGGGTTCGATGACTGGTTTCATGGAGATGCCCCTCATGAGCACGGTGTTCGCCTTCTCCTCGTCAGAGAGTATCCCGTTCGACATCTTCACGAACTCACCGATGATCTTGGCCGTGCGCTCCGCTTCCTTGCGGCGGGCCCTGGGGATGAGCGGTCTCTCACCAGTAAGCTGAGGATCGGTTTCATCTACTTCCGCGGACAATCCGTCACCTTTGAGCACGACGCCGAATCTGTATTCGCGAACGGGCATGATCGTAATTTCCGCTCCATCGATCTCCGTGATCCCTTCTCCTAGTTTTTCACATAGACGCTCGCATTCTTCGTGCGGAATACGTCCTGCCCGCCTGTCGGTGAGCACGCCGTCAGGATCCATCGTGGCGAAGTTGCCCCTTATGGCCACGTCCCCCTCTGCGAGTTCGTATCCAACACCGGTTATCTCGAGGGCGCCTCTCCCGACGTCGTTTTCGGGCGCAAGAGGGTCATAGCCGAACAGCGCGAAATGGGCCGGTCCGCTTCCCGGCGTGATGCCGGTCGATATCGGCATGGTCCTACCGCAAAGTCCCTCTCGTGCAAGCCTGTCGAGGTTCGGGGTCTCGGCGGCATCGAGGGCGGTCTTCGGGAAATCATCGTTCCTGATTCCGCCAAGCCCATCCATGATCAGGAGGATAATCTTCGAATCGTTCGGTCTGAGAAGATCTTTAAGCATAGATTTCTCCTTGCTGGAAGACAACTTGCCCCTCGAAGTCGAATCCACCTGAGGTACAAGCCCTTTACAGCCGTCAAGGATATAGTTTAGAATGAACGGATGTCAAGCACCGGTACGGCGCCGTCAGGGCCCCGGGAACGATGCCGTGACATGGGCGCCGGCGGTGACGTCCCCGGCTCGACCGATAAGGGGGGCGGACATGCCGGATTTCCGGCGGTGCGCGGGAGATCTGTCCGGCACCCCGGATGCATAAACGATTACGACCAGTCTGTAGAAAGGGAGATAACGTGGTTGGATGCAAAACGAGTATTGCTGGATCGCTGGCGGTGCTGACCCTGGTCTTGATCCTGTGCCAGTCGGCCGGTTGCAGCCGCGAAGAGGCTGTTGTAGCGTGGCAGGATCCTCTAACGAACGTGTCCAAGGCGGAGAACGAGGTGCAGGTTTTGAAGATCTGGGCGGAGAATAGGGTGAAGGCCGACGTGCTCGTCCATATAGACGCTCTGGACGATATAGGAGTTTTCGCTACCGAATTCAGGCACAACATCGAGAACGCCGGGGCGCATCTAAAGCGCGGCAACATCGATGTCATCGACAGGCTGGCAACCCTAATCGAGAGGAAGGGCACGATAAATGTCGGCTACGAGGCCGGATTTTATAAGAGGGTCATATGGGTGCTTCCCGCCAGGGTTCCGCCGGGCGAGGAGCCGATAGAAACTCTGAAGGCATTTCTGAAACAGCGCCGTGGATACAGGGAGAAGTCCCTGGCGAATCTCCAGCCCAGCGGGAAGTATGTCAAGGGGGAGCTCGGCGGTGTCCCGATCCTCATCACGAATCTGGAAAATCTCGATGTAGGCGACGAAGAGGTGATACTGGATATCGACCTGACCTATGTGAAGGGGCAGAAGTCGATCTTTCCACAGATGCAGGTGGGGACCAGGGCCATGCTCGATGTTATAGGGGTTCTGCGCGAGAAAAAGATGATGACGCGTTTCGCCACGGTGAACCTGTCTACGCTCGACGAGATCTGCCCGATGGATATCAGGTTTCTGGGGGATGTGGTGAGGGAATCGTTGATCGATCCCTCGAAGCTGGGCAGCCCGGTCTACGAGAAATGGAATATGATGATGGAAGCGGAGGATTCTTTGGTGGTGGGCAATTTCGAATCGGCGGCCGCCCTCTACGGGAGGCTCATCGAAACCCACGGCAATGATCCGGGCCTCCATTTCTCAATGGCGGTTGTGAGAGGATTCATGGATGACGGTGTTGGGAGCCGGGAGGCCCTGGCTAGAGCTAGCGAATTGGATGCCTCATACATGAGGGGATTCATCCAGCTGGCGAGGTTGCTGTCCGCCGGCATAGGATTCGAGACGGCGATCGAGATACTAGAATCGCCCTATCTCGAGGAGACCATGTCCAAAACCGAGGTCGAGCTGCAAAAGGCCGTATGCTGCCTCAATGCGAAGCGCTACGAGGAGGCCCTTGACTATCTGAATACTGTATCAATACATAGGCCGAAGGACTTCTCGATCCGTACGATGTTCTTCAGGGCGCACGAGGGAATCGGGGACAAGGTGCTGATGATGATGGACCTGGAAAACCTTCGCAAAATCGACGAGGGCAGGGTCAGGCGCGAGATGCCCTGGGTGTTCAAGAGGCTGGGCGAGCTGTACGAGGAGCATAAGGCGAATGATAGGGCTATAGAGGCTTACGAGAGGTACCTGGAATCGGTGCCCCCGGATGAGAGCACGGCCCTGATACAGGAGATCATCGACATGCTGAAGAACGAATAGGGGACGAATTCACACGCGCTTCCCGCCTCTTCTGCGGTTGTCCCTGCCGAAAGATCCCGCCGCGGGACACAGGTTGGAGACGGCGCACCCCGGGCACTTGGGACTGCGCGCCCTGCACACCGAGCGTCCGTGGTTCTTCAGGTAGAACGGTATCCAGATCCAATCCTCCCGGCCGAATAGGGACGTCAGGTCCCCTTCGATCTTCACGGGATCCCTGTTGGCGGTCCAGCCCAGCCGTGAGGCGAGCCTCGAGACGTGCGTGTCCACCACGATGCCCTCGACCTTGGAAAATCCATGCTGAAGGATGGCGTTGGCGGATTTTCTGGCGATACCGGGAATTGTCAGAAGCTCTTCCATGGTGCCGGGCACCCTTCCGCCGAACCGCTCGAGGATCTCTTTTGAAGCGGCCTTGACGGCCTTGGCCTTGTTTCTGTAGAAACCGGTCGGCCTGACGGCCTCCTCTATGGCCTCTATGCCCTCTCCTGCGAGGTCCCCGGGGCCGGGGTATCGCTCGAACAGGCCGCGGGTGACCTCGTTCACCTTAGCGTCGGTGCACTGGGCCGACAGTATGGTCGCGATGAGCAGCTCGAATGTATTGTTGAATACGAGATAGTGCCGGGGGTTCGGGTACAGCTTCTTCAGCGAGGATAGAACCTTTTGCGCCTTCTTCGAGGATTCCTTCATACGACGGCCACCGCATCCACCTGGAGATATTTTCGGTTTTTCACCTGATCCGGTAGTCTAAACAGGTGCACACGCACTGTCAATTCCCGTTTCGCCGGATTGTATTGTGTTTGAAATCAGCGTCTTTGGAGTTAGGGCATGTTGCTTTTTCCAGCGTTCGTGGTTATATTCTCATCTATGAAGATGATGAGATATATAATACCGCAGGCCGTAGCGATCGTCTTGATAGGAGCAGCGGCTGCCTTTACGTTTAACGGCATATCCATCAACGGGATCGATCCGTTCAGAAAGCTGAATGATGTGGCGTTGCTGAGCGGCGAAACCGTCGGCGCCGATGAAGAGGGCATCACGATCGTGGGTATCGAGAAGGTCCAGGAGCTTTCCGATGCGGGCGGTTTCGTCATCGATGCCCGGACGGCGGAAGAATACGAGGAAGGGCATATCCCCGGTGCCATCCTTCTGGATTACTACGAGATGGGCCGATATATGGATGAGGTGCTTCCCATTCTGTCTCCGGAGGATGAAATAATCGTATACTGTACCGGACCGGACTGCGAGGATTCTGAGATGCTTGCGCGGGAGCTCTTTATTCTGGGATTCAAACAGGTGGCCGTTTACACCGGAGGCATGGAGGGGTGGATAGAGGCGGGGCGACCGGTCGAGACGGGGCCGAGATCGAGTTTGTAAGCGGGGGGGATCTGGATGAACATGACGGAGTATCTGCTCACGAACGGCGGCCGGGAGGAAGGGTCGGGGCGGAGGTCCGTTCGGTGGATATTCAACGACTACGTGATCCTGGCGCTCAGGCTGGTTCTCGCAGTGGTTTTCATATACGCGGCGTTTCAAAAGATCGGAAAACCGCTCGTCTTTGCGGACGAGATCGAGATGTACGAGGTTATCGGTTATGGGCCGTTACTCTATATCATGGCGATTGCGCTTCCATGGATAGAGCTCGTGTGCGGCCTTTCACTCCTGAGCGGCGTATTTCTACGCGGCTCCGCTTTCATCCTGTTTGTGCTGAACGTAGTGTTCCTGGCCGTTGTCGCGTACCGCACGTCCATGCTGGTTGGAAGGGAAGGCATGAACCTCTTCGAGGTATACTTCGATTGCGGTTGCGGTTTCGGGCCGACGTATGCCTGGAAGAAATTGATAGAGAATACATTCCTCCTGATTATGTCAGGGGCTCTTCTGTTGACTCCCAGTTACAGATTCGTTCTCAAACCGGCACGGAGGCGGTCATGACAATCATAAGATCGAGCTCTGCTCTTATCGTATTCGTCCTAATCCCGATGTGCGTTTCACCTGCCTTATGCCAGGTCATGGCTTTCGATCCGGGCAGCTGGGAGGTGGGTGCGATGATAGGAGAGCCGACAGGCCTGAGCGCGAAGCTGTGGACGGCCACGGACGAGGCTGTTGATTTCGGGGCCGCATGGTCATTCGAGGAGGATTCCAGGTTCCAGGTCCATGTGAGCTACCTATTCCATAATTTCTACTTTTTCGATGTCGATACGGGCATGTTCCCGATATACTTCGGTGTAGGAGGGCGTGTGAGGGTGGAGGAGGATGATACGAGGGTCGGCATAAGGATACCGGTAGGGGTGGAGTACGTTTTCGAGGATTTTCCCATAGCGGTCTTTCTCGAGATCGCTCCGATAGTCGATTTCGTTCCGGAAACCGAAAGTGATCTGAACGGCGGCCTGGGGGCGAGGTATATTTTCTAAATCCGATCCGGTTGTTTATCGATCGGCCGTGCGTGCGGAACCTCGGTTCGGGTGAAGCTCGGGCCTGTTCGGGCGCACAGGCGTATCCTCTCTCATCATATGTGCGGCTATTACGCGGATAAGCTTTCGGCCGGGCGTCTGAGGCTCTGCTATGACCTGGCGACGCCCGCGATCAGTAGTTACCTCGAGGCGGAGATCGATTTTGTTCTCGATAAGATCCCTCCCGGGGGGCTGGTCCTCGAGCTAGGGTGCGGGTACGGGAGGGTTCTGGGCAGGCTCGCGGCAAAGGTCGGGCATGCCGCCGGCATCGATAACTCATGGGACAGCTTGAAGATGGCACGTGAGTATCTGGGGGGCACCGGGGATCTGATGCTGTGCCTGATGGATGCGGCCGACCTCGGATTCAGCGGAGGATGCTTCGATATCGTCGCTTGCGTCCAGAACGGCATCTCAGCCTTCAGGGCCGACAGGAAGAGGCTGGTGGAGGAGGCTGTTCGTGTTGCCGCTCCCGGCGGCAGGGTGCTGTTCTCCAGCTATTCCTGCGGTTTCTGGGAACATCGGCTCGAGTGGTTCGAGATACAATCACGACATGGGCTGATAGGCGAGATAGATCACGATGAGACCGGTAACGGTGTCATCGTGTGCCGGGACGGATTCAGGGCCGAAACCGTCGGGCCGGGGGAGTTCCGCTCTATTTCGAAGGAGCTCGGACTCGATAGCGTGATCACCGAGGTCGACGGATCATCCGTCTTCTGTGAGATACTGGCTCGTTGATCACTCGAACCGCTTGTCGGACCTCCATTTTTCGACCTTTCCCCTGTGCTTCTCATACCAGCCTGTACGTATAACGTCATCGCCGTCGAAATCGGGGATATACGGCTTGATGTCGAGGAGGGGGGTGCCGTCGAGGATATCGACATTCTCTATGTGTAGGACGTTTCCCTCGACACTCCTCAGCGCCACGACGGAGAGACCTATCGGATTGGGCCTGCTGGGAGCTCTCGTGGCGAAGACCCCGCGGGGCTTCGTATCCAGGAAGGGGGTTACCGTCAGCCTCGCTTCCCCGGCTTTGTGGAAGTTGTATAGCAGCACGATATGGGAGAATCCTTCCAGGTCCTTCACCCCCTCCTCGAACTGGGGGAAAATCTCGACGGTTCCCCGGATACCCCCTGCGCCCGCCGGCTGGATAGGCATGCCCCGCGTCTCCTTGTGTGGAGTCCTGATGATACCGATGTCGCGGAATTCGATCTTCAATTATCTTCCTCCTTCAAATCCGGAATTCGGTGCCTTGACGCGCCGGGCTGTAAACCGGACGCGTTGTTCCTGCAGAGGATACGCCATGATCGGCCCGCTTGCGATGAATTTCTCCGGGTGCTGGCATACGGAACGGGAGAAAATACTTTCCTGGAACCGGGCGGGCGGATTCTGCTAACCTATGAACAGCCGCGTGTGATGGCATTCTCGAGGGGAGGACGCCGATGATAACCCGCCCACTTGGTCTGATAGTGATAGCCGTTGGAGTTGCTATCATCATCGTGGGCCTGCTCATGTGGGCCGGCGCGCTCTCGTGGTTCGGCAGGCTTCCCGGCGATATCAGGATCGAGAACGGTAATACTAGGTTCTCTCTTCCGATAACATCGATGCTGCTTGTGTCATTTGCTCTGACACTCTTTGTTAGCCTCATACGCCGGATCGTTTGACCGGAGTATGGCAGCGAGGTGAGCATGTCCGATAATAGAGGGTTCTGTATAGTGCTCACGACCGTCGGGAGCGAGGAGGAGGCCGGAGAGCTCGCGCGTGCCGTTGTGAAGGAAAAGCTGGCTGCGTGTGTGCAGCTTTCACCGATCAAGAGCTACTACAGCTGGAAGGGCGAGCTTGATACCGGCGACGAAGTCCTGCTTCTCATAAAGACACGTAGCGCCCTGTACGAAGATCTGGAATCGTTCATCCTCTCGATGCACTCATACGAAACGCCGGAGATCCTGATGGTGCCCGTGGAGTCGGGATTGCGGGGCTACCTCGAATGGATCGGAGAAGCGACATCCCGGGAGGAGTGATGGCGGAATGGGACCGTTATAGAGCACTCTCCATCTGCTCGTTAAACATTCTACTTCTGCTCGTGCCGAAAGGGGAGAATAGGCTTGCCCGGGGCGTGAGAGACGATTATTTTCCATGCATTAATCTGCCTTTGATAATATGAGAAAGGATGCTGCGATAGTCTCGATTTTATAGTAAGGAGCTGTGATCATGAATGTTACCGGTGGGGCCCAGCCTGCGAACATGACCGACTACGAGAAGACGCGCGAGGAATTCGAGCTCGAGGTTCCCGAGTACTTCAACTTCGGATTCGATGTTGTGGACAAGTGGGCCGAGGACAGGACGAAGCTGGCGCTCATGATCGCCGACGAGGACGGCGAGATAATAAAGAAACGAACATTCTACGAGGTGAGCAGGCTCTCCAACAAGTTCGCCAACGCTTTGCGGGAGCAGGGATTGAAGAAGGGCGACCGGGTGATGCTCATGCTGCACTGGATGCCGCAGTGGTACATTGCGATGATAGGGATGATAAAGCTCGGTGTGATCCCCATACCATCGACGACGCTGCTCACGCCGAAGGATATACGCTACAGGCTGGACGAATCGGGCGCGGTCGGCGTGGTGACCGATATCCAGGACGCATCGAAGGTCGAGGAGGTGCTCGACAGGTGCAAGTCGCTGCGGGTATGCATCCTAGCCACCGGCCGCAGGCTCGGTTGGCTCGACTGGAACGGCGTCATGGACAAGGCCTCACCGGTTCTAGAGGGTGTGGAGAAGACGCACAGCGACGACACGATGCTGCTGTACTTCACATCGGGCACGGTCTCCTACCCCAAGATGGTTCTTCACACCCAGGCCTCGTATGCCATCGGGCACAGGATAACCGCCACCTTCTGGCAGGACCTGAAGCCCACCGATCTGCACTGGACCGTGACCGATACGGGCTGGGCGAAGGCCGCGTGGGGGAGCCTCTTCGGGCAGTGGACCGCAGGAGCGGCCGTATACAACCACAGCTCGAGGGGGAAATTCGACGCGAAACTGACGCTCAGGATGATACAGAACCAGGGGATAACGACGTTCTGCGCCCCGCCGACCGCTTACCGGATGTTCGCCCAGCTTCCGCTCGGGGAGTACGACCTTTCGTCGCTGCGCCACTGCATGAGTGCCGGCGAGCCGCTGAATCCTGAGATCATAAACATATGGGAGAATGCGACGGGGCTAAAGATCTACGACGGGTACGGCCAGACCGAGACGGTGAACCTCTGTGCGAGCTTCCGGTGCAAGCCGATCAAGATAGGATCGATGGGCCTGCCTACACCGGGATTCGACGTACGGGTTCTCGACGACGAGGGCAAGGAGGCACCGGTAGGTGAGGAGGGGTACGTGGCGGTGAAGGTCAAGCCGGAGCGGCCTGTGGGCCTGTTCAAGGAGTACTGGAAGAAGCCGGAGGAGACGGCGGGTGTCTTCCAGGGCGATTATTACTATACGGGTGACAAGGCCTACAGGGACGAGGACGGTTACTTCTGGTTCGTCGGGCGCGCCGACGACGTGATCCTGTCGGCGGGGTACCGCATAGGGCCCTTCGAGGTGGAGAGCGCGCTCGTCGAGCACCCGGCGGTGGTCGAGGCCGCCGTCGTCGCCTCGCCCGACGAGGTCAGGGGTGAGATAGTAAAGGCCTTCGTCATTCTAGCCGAGGATTTCAGGCCCAGCGAGAAGCTGACCAAGGAGCTTCAGGATCATGTCAAGACGGTCACAGCTCCATACAAGTACCCGCGGGCGATAGAGTACGTGAAGGATCTTCCGAAGACTGTGAGCGGCAAGATAAGGCGCGGCGAGCTGAAGAAGATGGAATGGAGCAAGGAGGGAAAGAAATAGATGTGTGCCAAGAGCGGTAAGAAGAGAGATGGCGGCGCTGAGGCCGGCGGTGCCGGATCGAAGCTCGAGATCGGAAGGGGAATGAGCTACGCCTACATGGGCTCCGGCAGCCCGCTCATAGGTGAGACGATAGGGCAGATGCTCGAGCGGATCGCGCTGGCGTACCCGGATAACGAGGCGCTGGTCAACGTGCCCGGCGGCGAGAGGTACACCTACAGCGAGTTCCACGATATCTGCCGCAGGGCGGCGAAGAGCTTCATGGCGCTCGGCGTGGGCAGGGGGGACAGGGTAGCCGTGTGGGCTACCAACCATCCGGAATGGGTCATAGCGCAGTTCTCGACGGCGCTCATCGGCGCGATACTCGTGACCGTAAATCCCGCATACAGGACGCACGAGCTCGAGTACGGACTGAAGAACTCGGAGACCCAGACACTGATACTCGTGCCGGAGTTCAAATCCTCGAACTACGTGGACATGGTCCACCAGGTCGTCCCGGAGGCGCGCACGGCGGAGCCCGGGAAGCTCGAATCGAAGAGCCTGCCCCTTCTCAAGAACATCGTACTGATCGGCGGGGGGAAGGAGCCGGGGATGTTCTCGTGGGACGAGTTCATGGCGCTCGGCGGGGGCGTCTCCGACGAGGAGCTCGATGCGAGAGGCTCGGAATGCGATTTCGACGAGGTCATAAACGTGCAGTATACATCCGGGACCACCGGCATGCCAAAGGGGGCGAGCCTGACGCACCACAATATACTGAACAACGGCTTCTTCGTAGGGGAGGCGATGAAGCTCACCGAGGAGGACCGCCTATGCATACCGGTGCCCTTCTACCACTGCTTCGGGATGGTGCTCTCGAACCTCGCGTGCGTGACACACGGCTCGGCTATGGTCATACCGGCGGAGCACTTCGATCCACTGTCGGTCCTGGAGGCCGTGGAGGCCGAGCGCTGCACCGCGCTTCACGGGGTGCCCACGATGTTCATAGCGGAGCTCACGCACCCGGAGTTCTCGAAGTTCGATCTAGGCACGCTGCGCACGGGAATCATGGCCGGGGCCCCGTGCCCGGTCGAGGTCATGACCAGGGTCAACAACGAGATGAACATGAAAGAGGTGACGATAGCCTACGGGCAGACGGAGACATCCCCGGTGATCACGCAGACGCCGCATCACGAGACGCTCGAGAACAGGACGTCGACGGTCGGACCGCCCATTCCCCACACCGAGGTGAAGATAGTAAATCCCGAGACCGGACGGATCGTCCCGGTGGGAGAGCAGGGGGAGCTATGCTGCAGGGGGTACCAGGTGATGCGCGGCTACTACAACAACCCCAGGGCCACCGAGGAGTCGATCGACGAGGCCGGATGGATCCATACGGGAGATATAGCCCTCATGCGCCCGGACGGCGCCTTCAAGATAACCGGCCGCATAAAGGACATGATCATTCGCGGGGGGGAGAACATATACCCGCGAGAGATCGAGGAGTTCCTCTACACCAATCCAAAGGTCCGCGACGCGCAGGTGATCGGCGTGCCGGACAGGAAGTACGGCGAGGAGCTGTGCGTGTGGATACAGCTCAAGGAGGGGGAGGCGTCCGGCGAGGAGGAGATAAAGGAGTTCTGCAGGGGGAAGATCGCCCACTACAAGATCCCGCGCTACGTGAAGTTCGTGACCGAGTTCCCGATGACGGTTACGGGGAAGATACAGAAGTACAAGATGCGCGCGATCTCGATCGAGGAGCTCGGGCTCGAGGAGGACGCGGGGATAGAGACGGCGTGAGGCTGCCCACATATTCCTTTGGGTCCGGGCCGGTTCGTCGGGGAGCCGTGGAAATCTAGGGACCAAGGCCTGTTTGGAACCAAGACCGGGGCAGTTAAATCCTTTCTTATATAGTGGAGGAGGCATGAAGATGTACCTTCCCCATTTCCCTCGATTAATGGAACCTCGATGGCGATCGATCTTTATACGATATTTTTTTAAATATTAAGAAACCAATTTATTCATGGCGCACATATTTGACAAACCATTGACATTATTGTAATTGCCTGCTATAATCGTCTTCGACTAACAGAATTAAAATAGTCAAAATATGAATAGGTCGGCTGCTCATTCTCGATCCCCGGGGGTTGTCATGAAACGGTGCTCGATCGTACTTCCGCTTACCTTTCTTGTTTTTTCAGTTCTGGTCCTTACGTTGTTCTCGGTTCCGGTACTCGCGCAGGCAGGCTGCAGCAAGGAGGGGGATCCCGGGCTGTACGTGGATTTCGGTGAGGATTATCACGATATCCCTGTGGGACAGGCCCTCAGCTGGACGGTCGGACCGTGTAACTTCGGATTCGTCTCTTGGCCGTGTCCGGACACAGACACGTTCTGTGTACACGCCTACATGGCGGATTCGGACGCCGGCGATTATACCGTTACGGGCGATCCGTATCTGGATGACTGTTACCTGATCGATCCGGGGTATCTCTGGTGGCAGGATATCAATGTGACCGCACTGCTGAGCGCGGAGGTCGGCTCATATGACACGCTCGTGGTCGTCGTGACGTACTGCGATGCAGAAGTAACCTGCAGGCCCGACTGCGGTGACTGCGAGGATCCCAACTGGTACGGGGGCAACCCGTACTATTCGAGTGACACCTTGATCCTGCACGTGGTCGAGCCTCCACCCGAGCTCGAGATCCACCAGGATTCGCTGACGTACGTGGACGAGGGGCAGCCGGCCGCGTATATACCCTTCGAGATCTGCAATCCCACTGCGGTTTCACCAGCGAGGGACTACTCGTTCGTTATCACTAGTATGGGCCAGGTTGGGGGAGGATTTCCCCAGTCGGGCACGGTCTATGGATTGGAGGGGGCGGAGTGCGAGACGGTGTACGGGGTAATGGACGCGAGCGGCGCCTCTCACAACGATCGCGATACGCTTGTGATAATAGCGTGGGACGACGGCGTGGGATCCGTCTACGACACCTGCGTTCAGATCATAGAGGTCATAGAGCCCAGCTTCGTGCCGCTATTGAGCACGCCGGTGATACTGCTGCTCGCAATCGCCATGCTCCTTGTTGCGGCGGTGTTCATTAGGAGGCGCTCGAAGCAAGCGGGCGGTGCGCTGTTGATTTCGCTGATTCTCGTATGCCTCACCCTCCTGATGACATCGTCATCAGATGCCGGTGGGAGGAAGGGCAGGGATAGGCCTGTAATAAGGAAGGATTGGTCGAGGGGCGAGTTCAGCGCGATTCTGGAGCGTGGGCCCGGCGGCCTTTACAGGTCGGCTTCTGTAGATACGTACGTCATCGTGCGCTTCGATTTCGAGTATAACGACTGGCAGGGGTGGACCCGTGTCGATAATACCGCTCAATTAGATACCTTCTTCCACGTAGATGACTTCGCGGGCCTCGGCGGGGGTGATTTCGGACGCCTCTATCCCCTGGAGGGTACCCAGTCGGCTTGGTGCGGTGCCAGGCCGGAGGATGAAATTACATGCGGTTGGTCTACGCCTCCGGGCTACGGGAGCTATTGGGACCAATGGCTGGTCAGCGATCCATTTTATTTCAACGGATTGTTGAACCTAGTGTACAAGATGCGGATAGACACGGAAGAGGATTGGGATGAGGTTCACGTTGAGTACGATGCCGGTGGCCTGGACTGGCGTAATATAGCCGTATATGACGGCACGGACGATATCATTGGTAACCACGTCCTGGCGCTGCCCCAGTACAGGACGAAGTTCAGGGTCAGGTTCACATCACCCTCCACGTGGAACGACGAGGATGGGTTGTATAATACTGACGGCGCATGCATCGTCGACAGCATATGGATCTCGGATGAGACGGGGACGATCGACTACGAGGACTTCGAGAGCGCTTCAGTTGGCGCTCTCGAGGCCGACGGCGATCTCAACACGTTATACTGGCGCGCGGACGTCCCCGAGCCGTACGGGATGTACTCGGATATCTGGGAAAATCTGTACCAGGAGACTGATCCATGCAACGACAACCTCTCCCGTCAGATCGTGTTCTTCGCGGGATCTCCCCACGCCAGCACCGAGTACGAGGGCCTCTACGAAACGCCGTACTGCAAGGACGGCGCCGATATTGGCTGCTTCGGGCAGGAGGAGATGGTTGTCTCTCCCCCGATCGACATGACTATGTACTCTTCGGGCAGAGACGAGATCCAGGATCTCATGATAGCGCCCTCCGCCTTTGAGGACCTGGGCGGGAGCTTTCTCAGGTTCAGCGTGTACCGTGATCTGCCGGTGATAAACCTCGTGTTTTACTATTGGAAGGTCAGGGACATAGACGACGGCTGTCCGTGTCACTGGAGAGACAACAATTTTGTGTATTACGGCGATTTCAAGGAGTACCTCTTCTTCGAGCAGGATATAAGCCCCTACTGGGGCGGGGGGGGCATTGACTCGATCCAGGTCGCACTCGGTGTGATCGATATGTGTCCTACGTGGTACGGTGTGTACGGTTACTGTGCGGCCCACACCCCGTCCCCGTGGTTCGACAACGTTGAGATAGTAAGGTACGAGGCTACGGGCCCGCTGTGGACCTATCGCGATTTAGATCTCTTCCAGGACAACTTCCCCGAAGAGGAATTCGGACTCGACAGCTATGTCCGCGCCGATATGGCGCGAGATATACGGCCTTCGAGTGATCCTATAATCGATCCGGGTGATTCGATAGTCGTCTCGTGTGAATCCCCCATGGGCAGGGGCATTGCCGAGGACGCATTCGGCCCGTTGGTGTACATGCACGTAAAGTGCACCTACATAGGGGCAGAGCCCGCCCCCACACCGATAAACTGCTGGGATCTAGAGGGCGACTACGGCCACATAGTCGCATGCGACGAGGTGGCGTGTGAGGCCATAATCCAGTGCGATACGGCCAGAGCAGGTACCTCGGGTGTGGTACCCGGAAAGTACATGGTTGATCTAAACGACTCGCTGCTCACGAGGGGGCACATCATCGAGTACTACTTCTCGGCCCAGGACAGGGACGGCAACGTCACGACTCTGCCGAGGGGAGGATCAGGTCCGGGTGCGGGATACTTGCTATCGCAGGGGCCCGACGAGTGGTTCGAGTTCACATGCCTTCCTACCTTCACAAGCGATGTGCTCTTCGTGGACGATTTCAGCGGCCGCGGTTCCATCGGGGGCGTTGTCGAGGACTACTGGACGCCGACCCTGGAGGCCGTTCTGAGCGTTCAGCCGGACCGCTACGACGTGAACGGTGCGTCCTCCTGTGTATCTAACGGGCTCGGTGGCAGGGCGAAGTGCTATCATTTGACAACGGCCTACTCCACGATCATATGGGATAGCGGCGACCTCGATGTCTGCACAATATGCGATGGTACCACGCACAGCGACAAGGGTAACGACTGTCTGGCGTTGGTGGCTTGGATGGATTTCTCACCGCATGATGTGGGCCTTTGGGTCTGCGGGGACAACATAGCACGAGATCTCGACGCCTCTTTGGCTGCCTGTCCCACGCAGCTGACGTCTACTATGTGTGGAGTTTGCTATGTCCACGGCAGCTACTTCGATATGACAGGCGGGCGGTACACCGGCGGAGTCATGAACCCGCTCGTTGAGGCATGCGAGGATGTATACAACCCGCTATGGCACACGACATGGGGGGATTCGTTCTATGTTTTAAGCGGCTGTCCGTATGTAGAGGATCTGGACTGCCTGGAGAAAACGGGCAGTGGTGATTATGCGCTCGCCTACCCCGACCACGAGGCCCTTCCGTACTACGCCGGCATATACTCGACGGGCATAAATGACGGGGGGTATGAGATAAGGACGATGTGGTTCGGATTCAGCCTGATGCTGATGAAGGATGCCGAGCTCTCTTCACCCATCATGCGAAACATCGTGGCGAAGGATGTGCTCGGATGGATGGACGGCGATACGAACAGCGTGGTCACGGGCGATGAGGAGACGCCTCCGGTATACAGGTACGGGCTCGCGCAGAACTACCCCAATCCCTTCAACCCGGCGACGACGATCCGATTCGGGATGAAGGAGAGAGGGCACGTTACGCTCAAGGTGTACGACGTAACGGGAAGGCTCGTGAAGACTCTGGTAAACGGTGTAAGGGAGGCGGGCCCTCACAGGGTGACGTGGAGGGGTGAGAACAACAGCGGCTCGGATGTTGCGAGCGGCATCTACTTCTACAGGATGAGGGCCGGGGATTTCACCGGGACCAGGAAGATGATACTCATGCGCTGATATGGATCCGGCCGGTGTCGGACGATCCGCGATAATCAGGGCGGCCGGACGGATCTATGCTGTCCGGGTCTTGGTGTTCCCTATCACTATTTATTCGACCTGCCCAGGGTTATGCCCAGGGCCTCGGCCGTATGCACGACCTGCCCTTCGGGGTTGACCCTCTTGAGCCTCTTTACGGCCGTTTTGATCGGGGTCGACTTGATGCTCCTACCCTTCAGGCATGCCATGTGTCCGAACTTTCCCGCGGCAATCAGGTTGACCGCCTCCACCCCGAATCTCGTCGCGAGCACCCTGTCGTATGTCGTCGGTGTCCCGCCCCTCTGAAGGTGGCCCAGGACCGCGACCCGTGTCTCGATCCTCGTGCACAGCGATATCTTGTCCCCCACCCACTTGCCGATACCGCCTAGACGGCCCGGCACTCCGTCGTCGGAGGGCTCCCGCTCGTATATCTTGCCGCCGCCGGCGGGATAGGCTCCCTCGGCGACCACCGCGATGGAGAATCTGCTGCCGCGCCTCTTGCGCGCGGTAATATGGTCGCAGATGGCTCCCAGGTCGAAGGGTATCTCGGGTATGAGTATCACATCCGCGCCGCCCGCTATGCCGGATTCGAGCGCTATCCAGCCGCAGTCGCGCCCCATTACTTCGAGCACCAGAACCCGGTGGTGGCTCTCGGCTGTCGTATGGAGCTTGTCCAGGGCGTTCGTTGCGCAGGCCACCGCGCTGTTGAATCCGAACGTTACGTCGGTCGCCTCGAGGTCGTTATCGATCGTCTTGGGCACGCCGATGACCGGTACTCCCTTCTCGAACACGGCCTGCGTGATCTTCATCGTCCCGTCGCCGCCCACGGCCACGAGGACGTCTATCTTCATTTTCTTGATGTTCCTTACTATATCTCCTGTGACATCCATGAAGACCGTCTTGCCGCCTCTTAAGACCGGGTAGTTCAGTGGATTGCCTCTGTTGGATGTGCCGAGGATCGTGCCACCGCGGGTCTGAAGGCCACGGACATCGTGCGATCTGAGCTGTCTGTAGGAGCCACCGGAGAGAAGGCCGTCGAAGCCGTCGAGTATCCCGTACACCTCCCAGCCATGCTCGAGGATCGCCGCGCGTACGATCCCCCGGATGACGGCGTTCAGCCCGGGGCAGTCTCCCCCGCCGGTCAGAATCCCGATTCGTTTGATCCCGGGCTTCGAGGTGCGCCCCGCCGCATCCTTGGCCTTTGTACCACCTTTCTTTTTTACCTTAGCGCTCATTCCGGTTCCTTTCTCGGTTCGAGTCTCCACCGTTCTTCCGGGATCCGTGGAGATCGATAGGGGCAATGTGACAACATCGGGCGGTCACGGCATCGGCCGTCCTTGCGGTGCATCCGAGCCGGACGCCCTGGGATGATACTATACTATTCGGATGATTTGTTGAATCTTTTACATTTAACTGAGCCAGTGCCAGAACGTTCGGGCGGTGTATCCTTACCGGAATCGTGCGTACATTCTTGACCGGAATCGGCAAATCTGCTATTTTCTCTTGTCGTGGATATGTGGAGGATTACCCGCTATTTGGAAATATCGTTTTCCGGAGGTAATTTGAATGCAGAGATTAACCATGTTTTGCCTGGCGCTTCTCTTCGTGGTTTCGCTGGGCTGTTCGGGCGGCGATTCGAAGAAGTCCGATGAGGGCGTCGACAGTGGTCAGGAGGACGTGACCAAGGAAAAGATCGAGATTGAACGCCCAGCGAGACATGATACGACATAGCGGCTCGACGACGATGTGCCGGGGCAATGTCCGCCCTGAAACCGGCTTCCATCTTTTTTAACAGCCCTCACAGGGGGCTGTTATTATATATGGAGGCGAACGCCTCATTTCTGCTTATCGACCGGTGGCTGCTCCCGCCGCCGGGGCCCCTTGCATTTTGCGAATTGATTGCATTGAGAAAGACCAAAGTCCCATCGAGCAGAGGTTCATTCGTGTCGGATTGTTCCTTCTGATTCCCTCTCGTTTCCGTTAATTACCCATTATCCCTTCCGGCCGCAGCAATTGTAACTAATTGATATGAAATTGATTGGGGACTAAAGCCCCATGCGCTACACGGCCGCCTCAGGCCGGGAATGTGACGTAAGTCCCACTGTTGGAATACACCTTGCCCGTTAGCCCGCCTCGAAGGAGATTCTGGGCGTTCCCGTATCGGGGCCGCCCGTGTGTATTCACCTATTTCTCCACAAGTGAAACTGGATCAGCATTGGAAGGCATCGTCTATCCGGAGAAGGAGAAAAGGAGGGTAGTTTGATGAGAAGGAGCCTCTCGCTGGTTGCTCTTGTTCTCACCGCGGTTCTGGCCGCCGCCCCAGCTTTTGGGCAGAGCCCGAGCCTCGAGGGTCAGATGGAAGCGCTAAAGATAGTGTTGGACGAGAACAACCGCGAAATCGCGGTGTCCGCGGAGAAGGTGTATCCGAGTGACGTGCTCGAATACCGCCTGGTGTACAGCAACTCCGGCAATGCCGCGGCCTCGGGTATCAACCTAACGGGGCCTATACCCGAAGGTACGGTTTACCTTGATGAGACCGCTACCGCAGCAAAGGGGATGCATCCGGTCTTCAGCATCGACGGCGGGGAGAGCTACATGGAAGCGCCTGTCACATACGTCGTCGTGAACGAGGATGGCGAGGAGGAAGTCAAGGAGGCGACGCCGGATATGATCACTCATGTCAGGTGGCGTGTTGACACTGTCCTGGACGTGGGGCAGGAGCTGGTGGTCTCTTATCGCGTGCAGGTACGCTAGACGTTAGGGCTCCCGGAGTAAAGGTTTGGGTTCCTGTTCCGGGATTCAAGCGATAAACATTGAATCTCTCGGTAGAGAGATAGAGAAGGACGGTGGTCATTTATGACGCTGCGAAGGTACAGAGGGCTGGTAATGCCGGTTCTGATTGTTGCGGCGCTGTTCGTTGCGGAGGCTGTTCAAGCCCAGACACCCGCGGGAACGACGATACGCAACCAGGCCTCGGCCACGTTCGAGGACCTTATCGGCAATACCTATTCAACGACCTCGAACGAGGTCACCACTATCGTGCTGCCCGTATACGGGGTATCAATAATCCCGGACGATTCGGGAGAGACACCGCCAGTGGTTCCGGCGATGAGTCAGAATGCGATACCCGGGCAAACGGTTTATTACAGCTACGATCTTACCAACACCGGAAACGACGGCGACACATACTCTATCGTTCCGCTGCTCGACGCCGCTAGCACGAACATGACGATCGGCATAGGCGACATCACGGTCTATCACGATCTCAACGGGAACGGCGTGCTCGACGGAGGGGAACCTGCTGTATCATCCGGCGGTGTGCCGGGTCCGCTCGGTCCTATCAGCGCCGGAACGACGGTTAACCTGCTCGTCTCCTATCAGGTTCCTACGGGGGCGACGGCCGGTGAGGTTGCGTACGTCGGTGTCCAGGCCACCTCGAACGGCGACGCGGCACAGATCGACACGCGTAACTACCACCTGACCACGGCGGTCAGCGATGCCACCATAACGGCCTCGATGTCGGGGATCCCTGCGAATATAGATCCGGGCAACGATGTGACCTACACGATAAGCGGCGCCAACGTCGGAAACGACGACGCGCATGGTGTCACGATCGTCCCGCTGACGCTCACCGGGGTCCTTATGTACGACGTGCTTCCCACGGATCCTTCGACCGGCGATCCTCTGGCCATTTCGGGTGTTCCCGCCGGGGCTCCCGCCGGCGGTACGGTCCTGTACCTGCCTACGGGAAGCTCGACCGCGGGCTCTCCGGAGACATGGGCGTGGTCGACGTCTGCGGCCGCCGGTGACATAGCTGTGGCCTACATCACAAACGGCGATCTCGTTGTCGCCCAGAACTACAGCTTTACATATGATCTTACGGTTCCGGCCGGCATGCCCGCCGGGATCATCAGCAACAACGGCGCGGTCGCGTACATAGACAACAACGTTGCCACGCCTGATCCCACGATCGTCACGACGAACAACACGCAGATCAACGTGAATATCACGGCGGATCTTCTTGTCGGTCCCGACGGCAATCCCGGCGCGGGAACACCGCCTAACTACGATGACGATGTTCAGGCCATAGCCCTGGCTTACGCAAATTCAAGCGTGGATTTCATCAATACGGTAAGAAATGACGGCAACGCCGCCGACGAGATCAACATCACGCTGAACGCCGCATCGACGATCCCGGCCGCATGGAGTGTGCAGTTCTTCCGCAGCGACGGCGTAACACCTCTTTCCGATTCGGGCGGCGACGGCATTCCGGACGTCGGAACGGTCAACTCCGGAGACACCGGGAACTTCATCGTCAGGATCACTATTCCGGGCAGCGAGGCGGGCGGCGGACCTTACAACGCCGTGATCGAAGCCGTATCGGCCAATGATCCGACCGTGAGCAACCTCACGACGGACGAGATAACACAGGTGAATCCATCTTCCGTCGACATTGGTAACTACGACGGAGTGGCGGGCACCGATAACAATCCGGCCAACATAAACACCGATCCCGGTCTCGATGTGGACTTCCCGCTGGATGTCATCAACACGAGCGGGTCCGTCGATAACTTCTCTCTCTCCTGCACATTCCCGGCTGGATGGGTTGTTACCTTCTACGAAGATGCCAACGGTAACGGCCTGCTCGACGTGCCGGAGCTCACCCCGATAGCCAATATCGGGCCCGTGGCAGGCGGGGGAGAGGTGCACGTGATAGCGCGCGTAGCGGTCCCGGCGGGAGAGGTCCCGGGCGTTTACGCTGTTACACCAAGGGCGACATCGGCGAACAACCCGGCGGTGTTCGACGAGATAGCGAACACGGTGACGGTGAACACAACGGGTGCCGTGACGATTGTGCCTGACAGGAGCGGGACCGGTACCGCAGGCGGTACGGTTCTGTACCAGCACACCGTCACGAACACCGGCAATATCGACGATACTTTCATGCTCAGCGTTGTTAGCTCGAACGGATGGCTGTACTCATTCTACGATCTATCGAGCAATCCGATAGTGTCGGTGACGCTCGTAGTGGGCGCTTCGGAGGATATCATCGTGAGGGTGGAGATCCCGCCGGCGACCCCGGTTGGAACGATCGAAACGGGTACAATCACCGCTACCGGTAACGCGACGGGCGCTAACGACAGCGCGATAGATGTCACGACCGTTGTCGCCGGCAACATGGTGCTCGTCAAGTCGGTCACCCCTTCGGGCGATCAGCTTCCCGGCACGGAGCTCACCTACAGGACGGATTATTCGAATGTCGGCACGGATACGCTCTCGACGATCGTGATATACGACGCCATGCCGGCTTGGACCCAGTACCGCGTAGGTTCCGCTGCGAACGGGACACTCGCAACGGGGATAACAGGGATAACCATCGATTTCTCCGATGACGGAGGGGCGACCTGGACCTATGCGCCCGTCAGCGGAGGCGGTGGAGCGCCCGTGAACTTCGATGCGAACGTGACGAACATACGTTGGACGCTCAGCGGCAGGATAGCCGGAGGTGACGGCACTGCCGATGGAATAACCTTTATAGCACGGATCGTCGCCGAGTAGGGCGGGAGGATCCGTATGGTTACGCGGTGGGGCGGGATATGAACCGCCCCACCGAATGTCATTTTTTCATAGTGATTTAGAGGCGATCATCATGTCGGTGGTCCGCCTCTAAATCAGTATTTAGGGGTTGGGACGTTCAGTGACAGGACTCGACGAGTTAATCGCTTGATATGAAATATGTTATGAATACACTACTGTACAGGCTGTGATCGATCGAGCCGGCGAGGCGGCGCCGTGAGGAGAAGCGAACAAAAGAGGCTATTCGGGCTGCGGCCCCACAGGAGAGGCCACCTCCTCTTCGTCTGTATTTTCATGCGCATGCTGTCATTCCCCGCGGCCGCATATGGAGATATCCCCCCGGCCGGTTCTTCCATCTCCAGCATATCGACCGCAACGTACGAGGCGGACAACTCGACTTTCACGGCGGCATCCAACGAGATAACGCTTGATGTGCTTCCCGTCTACGGACCGGGTCTCGAGCCCGACGGGACCACGGATTCACCCTCCATGTTGCGCGGGGCCTTCGGCGGCGAGACGGTCTATTTCCCGTTCAACCTCGCCAATAAGGGCAACACGGTCGACGCGTTCGATCTCGTTGTGGCCTCTCTGTCACCCTCTGATTTCGTGCCGTCATATTCCGCCGTTTATCTTGATGCAGACGGCGACAGCGTCGTCGACGGCGGTGAGCGAATCGTCACGCAGGTCGGGCCCATGGCCGCCGGTGACAGCGTTTCGCTGATTCTCGCAGCCGGACTTCCGGTCGGGCTTTACGGTGGGGAAACAGCCCACTTAGATCTACAGGCGCGGTCCGTCTCAGATCCATCAGCACTGGATGCTGGAAATGTCGTCCGTATTACCGCCAGAAACGATGCCATGATCGCGCTTTCGCTCGAGTCCGACGAGGACGAGGTGATGCCGGGTGAGGAGATCACCTACACGATCAATTTCAGCAACACGGGAGACCGCCAGGCGACGGATGTCGTTATCAGCGACTACGTGGACTATTCCGGGATTGGCCTGGGAACCGTGTTCTTGCCGGGATCGGTAGGTCATTCGCCTCCAGGTGCAATCGAATACTACGATGCCGGGGCGGGCATGTGGGTGGACGTGGCCCCGGCTCCCGAGAACGTCAAGGGCGTGCGGATTATCCTCGAGGCCCTGCCGCCCGGGATGGGCGGGTATCTCTCGTTCAGAGTGCGGGTTAGGGATGACCGTGATATGGGGGAGATCCTCAATTCGGCCGCCGCCGACTACAGGGGAGGGGACCTCGAGCCCTACCAACTCGCTTCGAACGAGATAACCGTTCTGGTCGGCATGGTCAGCTCGCTTTCGATAGGCCCGGAGGGTAATCCGGCCGCGGAAAGCGGGACACCCGAGGATTGCGTCAGCGTCAGCCTCAACGGGAACGACACGACGTATACCTTCTGGCACGAGGTCCTCAACGCAGGAAACTACACGGATACGGTGCTGGCGGTGCTGCCGGATTCGACGGTCATACCGCAGGATTGGAACGCGTGGTTTGTCGACTCCACCGGCGCACCGATCAACGGGGTTCCCGGTTTTGCCGCCGTGCTCGGTCCTATCGCAAGGGACCGCTCGATGGTGGTGGGGCTGAGGTTCGGCGCCAGCCCCGACAGGTTCAGGTCGTTCGGGGGAAGGGATCTCGTTTTCGGAGTCGAGGTCCGTTCTCTCGTCGACGAGAATTCCCGTGACGGCGTGGCGGATGTTCTCTCGAAGACGGATCTGCCGCTGCTGTCCGTCAGGCAGTCGATCAGGGAGCCGGCCGCGATGGTCGGCGACGTCTTGAGCTATATCGTGACGGTCGAGAACCTGACAGAGGAGACCCGGATCGACAGCATCCGGGTTGTCGAGAACCTTTCGGCGGGCCTTGGGTTTGCCGGGGGCGGCGGAGCGCCCGACATCGAGGGCAACACCCTGATCTGGCGGATCGGGCATCTGGATCCAGGCGAGAAACACGAGATCGTCTTCAGGGCCAGGGTGAAGGCGGGGCAGGAATGGGGCAGGCTGTCGAGCCTGGCATGGGTCTACGGTGTTTCAGAGCTAGGGGAGCGGGCCTCCGACGGACCGGCCGTGGCGTCGGTCGGCATAGTAGAGGGGATATTCACGAGACGCGGGATCATATTCGGCGGCGTATTCTACGACAGCGACGGAGACGCGAACACCACAGGCGGAGAGCCGGGAGTACCCGGGATAAGGGTGTTCATAGAGGACGGCACGTATGCGGTCACGGATTCTGCGGGATTGTATTCCATACCGGGGATAGTCGAGGGCACCCATGTTGTCAGGGTTGACGCCTCCACCCTGCCCGACAGCCTGATCCCCGCGAATGCAGGGTATTTCGGGCTCGGAGTAAGTGGGGAGCTGATGATAGATCTTCCCGCCTCGGGTAACCGCCGGGCGGATTTTCTCCTGAAAAAGTCTGCTGCAATTCCTGAAGGGGAAACCTCCGCCGCACTCGGAGGTGACGTTCCGGCGGTTGCCCGCAAAGATACGTCAGTTGTGTTCGGTGAAGAGAACTTACCCGGGCCTGCCTCGGACGGCGTTGAGGGGGAGCCCGGCGGCGAGGCACCGGGAGACGGATATAACGCGTTCACGATAACCGATACGCATTTCATGCCAGGTGAGGCCACTCTGGAGGAGATACCCCTTCGGCAGCTCGCTGCGCTGGGTCTCTGGCTTAGGGAGCACCCGGGCTGGGAGCTCTCGGTCGTGGGGCACACGGACAGCATACCTATATGCACGGAGGAGTTCCCCTCCAACTTCGAACTGTCCCTGCATCGCGCCAGGGAGGTTTTCAGGATACTGAGGATGAACGGGATCGGAGAGGATCGGTTGGAGTACTCGGGCTCGGGATCCAGGGAGCCGGTGGCGACCAACGGCACGGCGGAGGGAAGGGCCAGGAACAGGAGAGTGGAGATAAGGGCAATCCCGCCGGTGGGCTACGTGAGGGGCGATCCTCATCTTAGCGAGGTTCTGAACGCGCCCGACACCACCGTATTCTCTCTCGCGGACGGTTCGGGATTGTGCTCGGAGGTTGTTCGACCCGAGGAGGGGCACGTCTTCTACCGCAGGGACGAGATCGATGTGGAGGTCGCCTCGCCCCTGACCGGCGAAGTGGAGCTGTACGTGAACAATGTCCCCGTGGGCATAGAGAAGATCGGCAAGAAGGAGGTTGATGTAGGGGCCGGGACCCTCACCCAGGTGTTCTACGGCGTCAAGATCAAGGTCGGCAGGAACGAGATCCTCGTCGTATGCAGGGACTTCGGCGGAAAGAAGAATATCTGCCGCAGGAATGTCTATCTGGCCGGAAGGCCATCGGGGATAGTACCGGAGACCGAAACCGTTTCTGTGCCGGCCGACGGGAGGGAGCGGCCTGAGCTTGTGTTTCTCGTCAATGATGATGAGGGGCTGCCCGTGCGGGACGGGATATTCGCCGATGTCGATGGCTCCGGATTCCTGCTGGACGGGCTCGATGCCGATCCCTCCAAGCAGGGTGTTCAGGTACCGACCGGAAGCGGCCGCATCTCCATGTTGTTGCCTGCCTCGCGTGAAAAGATGCGTGAGAGGATACATGTGTCGATCGAAGGGATCACCGGAAGCTGCATCGTCGAATATACATCGCACATGCATAGCTGGTTCGTCATGGGATACGGAGAGGGTGAGCTGGGTTACAGCGACCTCGATGGGACCGGAAGCACGAACAACTCCATGGAACGTCACAGGAGCGGTGGGTATGCGGAGGGCAAGATCTCGCTGTACGGACAGGGAGAGGTTCGGGGAGGGCACCTCGTAACGTGCGCACTGGACTCCAGACCGGTCCGCGAGGACAGGCTTTTCAGGGAGATCGAGCCGGAGAAGTACTACCCGGTCTACGGAGACGCCAGCAGCCTCAAGTACAACGCGGTCTCCCGCAGCGGGACGTACCTCAGGCTCGATCATCGTGAGTACTCGGCGATGGTGGGAGACTTCCGCACCGGGTTCGGCGCTTCGGAGTTCTCGAGCTATCACAGGGCTTTCAACGGGATAACCGGATCCGCCAGGTTCGGCTCCGCAGGTTTCAAGGGATTCGTGACAAGAACGGACCAGATCACCTACCAGGAGGAGATACCGGCTGACGGAACCAGCGGATTCTACTTCCTCGAGCATTACCCGTTGATAAGGGCCAGTGAGAAGGTGCGGACGGAGATCAGGGACCGTTACAGGCCCGAGAAGGTGATCAGGGTGGAATACATGCAGCTCAACCGCGATTACGATATCAACTACATGGACGGAAGCATCCTGTTCAAGGAACCGGTCCCGGCCTCGGACGATAACCTGAATCCGGTCACGATAGTCGTGAGCTACGAGTGCAAGAACGGCAGCGGGCAGAATTTCATCTACGGCATGAGGGCGTCGGTCGAGGTGCGGGACAGCCTCAGGATAGGGGCGACGGCGATACTGGAGGAGGAGGGTGTGGAGAATTCATCGATCGTGGGACTGGACTTCTCCGCACTTGTGCACCGCGAGGTCGCGGTGGAGGGTGGGATTGCACAGAGCGAGAAATTCCTGCTCGGTTGCGGGAGCGCCTACCGCCTGAAGCTGCGCGGCAGGCACGGAACTCCTGTCTCATGGGCCGCATATTACAGGGAGATCGACGATAACTTCTTCAATCCTTCGTTCACCGGGGGAAAGACCGAGCTAGGGAGCAGGAAGCTCGGCGCGGATGTCGATTGGAGGATAACCAGGGCGTTCTCCGTCAACGCAAGGGGATTCCGTCATAGGCTGCGCGAACGTAACGAGCTCAAGGAGCACATCGCCTTGACAGGCGAATGCAGGACCAAGGCGCTCAGCGGGGAGATCGGGTTCGCCGGCAGCTCGGAAAGCGATACCAGGGACGGCGATCACTCGTCGACACTGCTTCTGGCGGCGCTCGGGGCCGAGAGGGGGCGAACCGGGGGAAGGCTGGAGTGGGACCAGATACTTTCCGGAGAGGAGACCCAGGAGTTCCCGAACAGGTTGAAGGCCGAGCTGTCGAGGGGGCTGTGGGCGAACGTGAGAGCGAGCTTGAGACATGAATACAGGACCGGGAAGAGGACGGGAACGAGGCACTTCACCCAGATCGGTCTGGAATCGAAGCTCGGTGAGAACCTGAATATGTTCTCACGCTACAGCCTCGAGGGGGCGATGAGCGGGGAACGCGGCCAGGCGACTATAGGGCTTAAGAACAGGTTCAAGGTATCCGAGGATCTGACGGCGACATTCGCCGCTGAAAAGCTCGCCACGGTCAGTGGAGAGACGGCGAACGACTTCCTGTCATTCGCGGCTGGTGGGCTCTATACGCCCGGGTTGAAGGATTACCGGGTCAAGGGAGATTACGAGATCAGCCTGCAACCGGACAGGCGTAAGCACCTGGCGGCCGTTGCGGGGATCAAGAGGATGAGCGACCGCTGGGCGGCGATGATCAGGGGAGACCTGTGGTTCTCGGACGAGAAGGTCGGTAACGACCGTGTCAAGGGGGGCTCGATGATCGGCCTGTCGCTGAGGCCGGAGGCCGCCGGGCCGCTGACTCTTCTCGGTCTCTTGAGGATGGACTACGAGAGGAACAGCCCGGCCCACCCGGCCGCGGTCGACAAGGAATTCATTACTTCCATCGAGGCGAACTACGCGGTCGGCGGTAGATGGGAGCTGGAGGGCAAATTCGCTTGCAGGTTCGTGAGGAACATGTTCAAGGGATACTCCGCTGACGCGACGACATTCCTCTACCAGGGCCAGCTTATAAGGATAATACGGGGCAGGTGGGACGTGGGACTCACCGGCAGGATCGTTCATCAGCAGGAGACACGCACCGTGCGCTACGGGGGCGGGCTAGAGGCCGGCAGGCTGATGGCGGAGAACCTCTGGCTCGGCATCGGGTACGATTTCGGCGGGCATTCTGACTCGGATGCGGATATAAATGACTTCACGCGCAGCGGTTTCCACGTACGCCTGAGGTGGAAGTTCGACGAGAGGCTGATGAAGTACTTCCACGGCGAAGGGTAGGCATCAGGCGGGAGCGATGTTATGTGCGTATACAACTGTAAGAGTAGCCCCGGGAAGGCGGTTGAATCGTGATCGGAAGCTTTAGATCGGTCGCGGTCTTTGTGACCGCCGTGCTGTGGATATCACTTGCCGTCGGGGCGGGCGCGGGCGAGCTGGTCGACGGCGGCGGCTTCGAATCGGGCGGCTTCGCCGCGGCGTGGGTGCACAGCGGCGGCAATTACTTCGGAAGAACGAATCCCGCCTGGGCGGACCACGACGTTGTGCTCGATCTCCCGTTCAGCGGCAACTACTCGGCGCTTCTCGGATTCAAGTACACCGAACAGAGAAGGAACCGCTTCGGATTCATGTACCAGGATGTGACGATCCCCTCGAACATCTCGTCAGCGGTTCTCAGCTTCAAGTTCAGGCAGCAGGGATACGACGGGGCAAACTACGATCCATTTCTCGTCGATATACGTAATCCCGGCGGAGGTACACTGGCAACTGTCGTCGATTACTCATTCTCGGAATGGAACAACCAGTTCAAGGACAGCGGCTGGATCGACGACGACGGGATCGGCCACGCCGGATACGATATGATCTCCTATGAGGGCAGGACGGTCCGCCTCTACTTCCGCCAGGACAACAGCTGGGACAATCTGTACGAGACGTGGACATTCGTCGACGACGTTTCACTCGTATTCAGGAGGTGGATCGATCTCGCCGTTGACGGACACGGCGACGACATCTTCGGCGACTTGGGGACCGGTGACGGGGGCACGGCGGCGAGAAGCGGTGAGGCGGGAAACACGATAGACTACATGCTCGATATAGAGAACGAGGGACCCGACACGGACTCCTACACGCTGTCGATATCCATCCCCTCAGGCTGGTCCGCCGTTATAAGTTACGGTGGAAGCGATCACACGCTGCCGTGGACGACGCCGCCCATGGCTTCGGGGACGAGCATTCAGGCGACCGTGAGGCTCACCATCGCATCGGGCGAGAGCGACGGTGAGTACGAATCGATCCTCGATGCTGTTTCGACGAGCTACGGAAACCGTTTCGACAGCGTAAAGCTCGTCACGCTGGTCGTCCCCGCCTATCACCTCGCGGATCTGGCCATAGACGCAAACGGGGTGGGCGTGATAGATCCCCTCGGAGGCGGCGGCATCGCGTACAGGGAGGCCTTCCCGGATACCGAGGTCACCTTCTCGGTCGATCTCATGAACTCCGGATCCCGGGTGGATTCCTTCCTGGTCTGGTTTTCTCCGGCCTCACCGCTTTCGGCACGGATGGAAGAGGGGGCGATGATCCACTACGGGCCGTTCATCTCCGGTCATATCGACGCCGGCGGATCCTCGACCTATACGCTGAGGGTGACGGTGCCTTCGGGTATCGGCGGGGGCGATTACGCAACGACGGTTTTCGCCAGGTCCATGACCGATTCGCTCATGCAGGACGGCGTTCAGGGGGTCACCAGGGTGAATGCGCCGAAGGTCGATATAGTCATCTGCGGAAGCGGAGATGATGTGATAGATCCGACTGGATCGGGGCTCGGAGGCAGCAGCACTATAGCAGGCGTGCCGGGAAATACACTGTTCTATCCATTGATTCTTCAGAACGAGGGGGGTGTTGTAGACTCGTTCACCCTGGACTGGACCGCGCCGGGCGGCGGATGGTCGGCGACGATAATCGACGGCGTCGTGATTCACGGCTTCCCGTGGATTACACGGCCCTTCGAACCTTTCAGCGAGAGGAGCTACGTGCTCGCCGTGACCATTCCGGGGGGCGCTTCATATGATACGTACATCTCCATTCTCGACGCCGTCTCGATGGCGGACGGCTCGATATCCGAAAGCGTGACGGCCGGGATCACGGTCAGCTCGCAAAACGAGACGGACCTGCTGATAGACGGCAGCGGCGACGACACATACGGCCCGCTCGGAACCGGCCTGGGCGGCAGTTCGATACAGACTGCAAATCCAGGCGATACGGTAACCTTCACTATAGAGGTACAGAACGAAAGCGGAGAGGATCTGTTCGATCTCATGTGGAACACGCCGAGCGGCTGGGAGGTTGTCATCGGCGATTCCACATCGACGATGATGGGTGTCACAAGCGGGTATTACACTCTCGAGGTGCGAATACCCCAGTCATGCCCCGGCGGGACGTTCGATGTCATTATTGACGGACAGAAGACCAATAAAAAATTTCTCGTGGACAGCGTGAGGGGCCGGATCCTTGTAAGCTTCCCCTGCATAGTGGATGCATTGATCGATGGAGACGGTGACGAGGTCTTCGGGACACCGGGGGCCGGTGACGGAGGACACTCGCAGCAGAACACCCTCGGCGGAAGAACGGTGAACTTCACTATCGAGCTCCAGAACCAGGGAGGGGATGCCGAGAGCTATACGGTCGATTGGAACGGATTTGCGGGGTGGACGGCAACGCTCGAGAGCTCGCCGCCGCCGCACACGACATCGGCGATTCCAGCGGGTTCGTCGGGGCTTCTCGTGTTCGAGGTCGTCATCCCGTCGTCGGCTGCCGAGGGCGACTATGATTTCATAATCGACGTGGCTTCCACCGCAGATCCGGGTAATGTCGAGAGCGTCACGGCTCGGATTCATGTGCACGCGCCGCCCCAGGTCGACCTGATTATCGAGGGGGACGGGGCATTCGACACGGCACCGAGCGGTACGGGCGAAGGCGGGAAGGCCTTGATATTCGGAGATCCCGGTGTGATGGTCACGGCGGTGCTGGAGGTGCACAACCGGGGTGGTTTCCCCGACTCTTTCCTCGTGGATTGGGAGGATCCCGATGGATGGCCGTCAGGATCGGTTCTCATCTTCGACGGACTCGACGAGTGCAGCTCTCCTTTCGTCACGGAGCCGGTCGATCCTGGCGAATCCGTCTCGTTCATCGTCAGGGTTTACGTTCCCGCCGATGCGCGTCCCAGGAGCCGGGTCATAATGGACGCGGTCGCAATGTCCATGGATCTCGAGGACAGCATCCTCCTCGAGGTCGCAACAGGCGTGTTCTTTGTCGGTTGTGTGTTCAACGATCTGGACCACGACGGCAGTCTCGATCCCGGAGAGCCGGGGTGGGGCGGCGTGACGGTCACGCTTTCCGATCCCGGGGGCGGCATCGTCGCGAGTACCGGGGCCGACGGATCGTACTGCTTCGAAGTGGCCTCCGGAGGGCTCAGACAGGTTTTAGAGCTTACACCCTCCGGGATGATATCGCTCAGCCCTGACACGGTCACGGCGGGCCCGGCGTCGGCGGGGGATACCGTGACCGTCGATTTCGCGGATGTGGCCCTGCCGTCGATCTCACCGGGAAACGAGGCAAACGGCCCGGCGGGCGGCATAGTCGATCTGCCTCACATGGTAACGGCGGGAACGGCGGGGCAGGCGGTTCTGTTCGCAGCCGTCCCGGACGGATGGATCGCCTCGTATTACAAGGATAACAACGGGAACGGCCTCGTGGACGGATCGGATACGAGGCTCACGTCTGCGGACCTCGATCTTGATCCCGGAGTCCCCGGCAGGGATGTGGTGCGGTTGATAGTCCGGCTCTATATCCCCCCGCAGGCTCCCGGCGCTATGGTGGCCTGCGTTGCATTGACACTGGAGCAGACGCTCGGCTGTACATCCATAGTGGTCGGCGCGGGGGTTACGGATAAGGTGCTTGTTCTTGCCAATGCAAGCGGTATGCTCAGGCTCGTGAAGGAGGTCGATCTCGGCCGGGCACGCCCGGGCGATACCGTGACATATACGATCGTATTTTCCAATCCCGGGATCGAGGGTGTCCGTGAAATCGAGATCACCGATCCCGTGTCGGAGTCGGTCGAGCTCGTAACCGGCGGCTTCGGGCCGGGACGGGATATAGCATGGATAAGCGGGTCGGGGACCGTCTACCTGACGGCCGATCCCGACGATGCGGACGAGGCGATGTACGATCCCTCCGAGAGGCTGCTGCGAATAGTGCTCTCCAGGCAGATCCCGTTCGTACTCGAGAGCGGAGAGAAGGGGCGGATCGTTTACATGGTGAGAATAAGATAGGTAGCGCGTGGGGATATCGTGCCGCGGCGCATGCTCGGAACTCACCCGTCAGTCCTCGAATCCGTCGGTGCTTCACGCGTCGGGCTCGAAAGGATCGACATGCACGAGGACGGCGGTGACCTCCGGGAACCGCTCCTTCACCCTCTGAGCCACACTGTCCGCTATCTCGTGCGACTCGCGGACCGTCATATCGGGATCCAGCTCTATATGGACCTCCATCCTGATCGAATCCGCATAGTACCTGCCCGTCAGGTCGTGGGAGCTCTTCACCCCCCGTATGCCGTTTACCTCTTCCCTCACACTGTCGAGGAACTCCGGGGAGGGGGAGGTGTCGATTATCTTGGATACCGATCCCCGCAGTATGTCGATTGAGATTTTCAGTATGAACAGGGAAACGACGATCGCGGCGGCGGAGTCCAGCGACCGTAGGGACGGCACGTATGAGGCGAGGGCCACACCGACCAGTGTCACTGCGGATGTCCACGAGTCAGAGCGGTGATGCCACGCGTTGGCGGTCATCGCCTCGCTTCCTATCCGTTTCCCGGTCCGGATCGTCACCTGGAATAGGACCTCCTTGGCGATTATCGAGATCGCGGCTATCAGGATCGTGTAGCGGTGTGGTGCGGTTGCTTCTCCGCGGTATATCGCGGTCACCGCTCCTATCCCTATACTCACGGCGGCCAGCAGGAGGATGGCCCCGACGCCGATCGTCGAGAGTGTCTCCACCTTGCCGTGACCGTAGGGATGGTTCTTGTCCTCCTTCTTGTCGAAGAAGTGAAGACCGATCAGCACGAGAATGTCGGTGAGAAGGTCGGATAGTGAATGTATGGCATCGGCGAGGAGCGCCTTGCTCCGACCGTAGATTCCACCCAGGAACTTCAGGACGGTCAGTAATACATTGACGAGCATGCCCGCCCAGGTCACTCTCTTTCCCTCGGCGATACCGTGGTGGTCGTGCATCTCTACGCCCTGACCTTTGTATTACCGCTTATTGACCCTCAAGAAGCATACCGGCCGTCGAATCCACTCCTGTACCCTGTGGATCGCAGCCGAGCTGAGTTTTTGCAGCGTTGCATTACGACAGGGGCCGCCCGCAGGGTTCCCATTTCTCTACCGCAGATAGACGACTTTCTTCGTCTGCTTTGACTTGCCCGTCTTCAGCCGCATGAAGTAAACACCGGATGTCACCGTCCTGCCGCCGTTATCCCTACCGGTCCATACCGTTCTGTATTCCCCCGCCTGCATTCTTTTCCGCTCTAGGGTCCTGATGAGCCTTCCGGACGTGTCGTAGATGCACAGCTCCACATCACATTCATCCGCAACCGAGTAAGCTATAGTGGTTACCCCGTTGAACGGATTCGGGTAGTTCTGCTTCAGAAGGTTCACGTACTTCGGAGGAACGGCTTCCTCATCTTCCTCGTATTCCTCGGCATCGTTGTAGTCCCTGACCGAGAAGAGGCTGTCGCTCCTATCCTCTCCTGTCAGCAGCACCGGATCGTATGCGACTATCGTGACGAGGCAGGAATCCGTGTACATGGAGGGGGCGACCCACTCGAAGAGCGAATCGTTGGGCTCGCCGTGCGCTATCAACACGAAATCGTCTCCACCGTTTTCGGAGAAGTAGATGCTCACGGAGTCGATGACCCCCCTGTTGTCGGTGGCGATCCAGGTGATGCTGA
>Ga0180431_10000226_pt1 | contig 78902 bp, 55 predicted proteins | sample SS_ome_11_FD_132459 | JGI IMG/M metagenome (GOLD analysis project Ga0180431, IMG submission 132459) | Hypersaline lake sediment archaeal communities from the Salton Sea, California, USA - SS_1_MS_1 metaG | ecosystem: Environmental > Aquatic > Non-marine Saline and Alkaline > Hypersaline >...
GCAACCACCGCACGAATCAAGCCTGGAAAGGGCCATACTGACGACAGTGCGTCGCAGGCCTGTCACTCTCTCGGATATGGCCGTATTTCTCGGCAGGCATCCCGACGAGATTCTGAAAATTCTAAACCGCCTCCTGCATGAAGACCGGATCAGATGTGTTCGTCATGAAGGAAAAATCTACTACGAACCCAAAGGGATTCATTGAACCCAAACGGTCCTGACGGGCACACAATTCTGAAAGAGAGAATGGAATGAAGAAAGCCAAAGACATGACAAAGGATGAACTGCTCGGCCTCCTGGAGGACGCTGCGAAAAACTGGCTGGCCCATGACGGCCTCTGGTTCCGAGCCGCGGAAGACAAATTTGACATTCAGACCGCCATCGAACTCGATAAGGCTGCTTGGGAAAAGTTCACGGTCATCGAAGCCAAAAGAATCATGAAACGTCTGGGTATGGAACCCGGAGGAGGTATCCCCGCTCTCATTCAGTGTCTTCAGTTCCGCCTTTATGCCCATATCAACGTGCAGGAGGTGGTTGAAGAAAGCGAAAAAAGATGTATCTTTCGCATGAACAAATGCCGGGTGCAGGATGCCCGAAAAAGACAAGGTTTAGCTGATTTTCCCTGCAAACCCGTCGGCATCATCGAATACAGTTTGTTTGCCAGCACGGTTGACCCGAGGATCAAAACCAGATGCCTGGTCTGCCCTCCCGATCCCCACCCGGAGGGCGTCTGGTGTGCCTGGGAGTTTACCCTGGAAGAAAGGACAGAGCATGTTTGATAACACCCACTTTCCCAAGGCAAAAAAATTCTGGCAAATGGGAAAGCTGCATGACTGGAGTGAGGCTACGGTCCACAGCATGAGCCACGCCCTCCACTACGGAAATGTTGTGTTTGAAGGGATAAGAGCCTACAACACTTCCAGAGGGCCGGCGGTGTTTCGTCTCCCTGAACACTTGGACAGGTTTTTCCATTCGGCCGGGCTTTTGTCGATGGATGTGCCGTACGGCAAGGAAGAGATTACCGAAGCCATAAAGCTTGTCCTCACAGAAAACCAGCTGGAATCGGCTTATATCCGGCCCATCCTTTTCTACGGCCACGGAAACCTGGGCCTCATCCCCAAGCAGTCACCCGTGGAGTTGGCCATCGCCGCTTGGGAATGGGGTGCCTACCTGGGGGACAAGGCCGAAACCGGGGCTCATGTCTACATCCTTCCCTGGAGACGCATCCACCATTCTCAGTTCGACATGACCGCCAAGATCGGGGGTTTGTATGTCCTTTCGACCATCGGCGGCATCCACGCGCGCAAGCAAGGATCCGATGAGGGCATCTACTTGAATCTCGAAGGGCGGATCGCCGAGGGGGTTGGCGAAAACATTTTCATCGTGAAAGACGGCCTTCTCAAGACTAATGATGTCACCGAGTCCATACTCCAAGGAATCACCCGAACGAGTGTTCTGCAGATAGCCGAAGACTCTGGCATTCCTACTGAAGTGGGACCGATAACAAAGGAAGAATTTTTTGGCGCAGACGAGGCTTTTTTCTCGGGTACTGCCGTCGAGGTCACACCCATCACGCAGGTCACCGACGGCTCGAAACCGACCAGCCCCGCACAGGATTACGTTATCGGCACCGGACAAAAAGGGTCCATCACACAGCAGATAAAGAGCATCTATTTCGACACCGTAAAAGGAAAAATCGAAAGGTACGGCGACTGGCTAACGTATGTCCAAGACTGATGGTCTTCTTCCTTCTGCAAACACCTTTCTCTGGTCCTTTGTCTTTTGATTGAGGATTAAGACTCATGCCCCGAAACGACAGCGGCCTTTATATCCTTGTTATGGATCTGAAGAAAAGGCATGATCTCGTGGTGGGCCAATTGGGCAAGGCAACCTTTTTGGCTGGCAAGTACCTTTATGTCGGCAGGGCAAAACGCTACCTCCGCGGCCGGCTGGCGCGGCACCTTCGTAGAGAAAAAAAGATATTTTGGCATATCGATTATCTTCTCCAGCATGCACACCTCGAAGACATATGGATCAAACCAGGCTTTGTCGACGAATGTTCCACCACAGCCATGATTCAGTCCGGTGGTCTCAAGGTCTCCTGTCCCGTGCCCGGGTTCGGTTCATCCGACTGCCGCTGTCTCAGTCATCTTTTTTATCTCTCAGGACAAGAGAGAATGTTACCGCGCTTGCGAAAAAATCTTGGATTTGAAAAGGTCAAAAAACATGGAGATTCACGTTAAACCGATTGGCATCATTCACTCGCCTTATCCGCGACCCGAGGACATTCCCAGGCCCGAAAAATATGATCCCCACAGGCATGAGGCAACACAGGGAACAATCGAGCTCTTCCCCGAGTATGAGGAGGGCCTCAAGGACATCGAGGGGTTTTCCCATCTGATTGTGCTCTTTGTCTTTCACAAATCGGATAAAACCCATCTTACGGCCCATCCTCCTTATCAAGACAGGCCTCGAGGTGTCTTTGCCACCCGGAGTCCACACCGCCCCAACTCGATCGGCATGACAGTGGTCGAACTCCTCAGCCAAAACAAAAACAGATTGCATATCTCCGGAATCGATATGATTGAAGGAACACCTGTTCTGGACATCAAACCCTACACACTCCGCGACCAAAAGAAGGATATTCGGCTGGGATGGATTGCCTCCATCATCAACAAAAAAACCGGTCCGGGCACCCAAAAAGATTGACGGTCAGCTTGTTTCAAGACCGAGGAAAAACTTCCACACAGGCTGTCAGCAACTTGACAAATCGATCTCTCGATAAGTCACATCCAGGATGGCCCACTGCATTTCTCCTCCACAGTACTTCGCCACGAGATTATGGAGGTCCATAAGAATGTTCTGCATATCTTTTCTAGTCACCGGCGGCAAACCTTCGGCAACCAAAACCACATCCCTGGTCGCCTCGGTCATCTTTGTCTTGTCGCACTCTCGCCAATTCCACCTTCGGCAGAGGACCTCCACATTATCCCTGTAAACCACTTCTCCCTGCTTGACGACTTCAGTCTCGGCTGAATTGAGAGGCCGGAAGGTCTCATTGCCTTCGGCCACCGTCAACACAATATCTCCCTCCACGCGTGACACATCGTCCCCTCCCGCAGGAACCATATGCTTCAGAGAAATACAGTTGTAGACATCGACGATGGTGTTGATTGGCCTGAGATCAATACCCTTGAGGGTCATCCGGTAGAGGCTTTCCACCGAGCTTTTATACTTCTTCGGCTTAGCACCGAAGGCGGAGTAGGCCTTTCTCCAAGCAGCAATCCTCGGCTGCTGAGACAGGATCTCGGCGCTGAACTCACGACGTATGTTCCTCTGTTGTTCCGCTATCAGTTCTTTGAGTTCTAATTCTGTTCCCTTGTTATTCATCTCTCTCGCGGCGAGAATACCGATGTTCAATTCAGGAAACTTGGCAAAAATTTGTCCGTCAATGATGAATTTCATCCCCATCCACTCCTGCCTTTTGTCCCGATCAAAAAATATTTTTACCCGAGGATCCCGCCCGCCTTGTCCTGAATGATCTGCCACGCCTGCCGGACATGGCTTTCCCTGGTCGTCCGGGCTCCGATGGCCATCCGCAACACATATTTTCCCTTCAGCGTGGTATGGGTCAACAAAAGCTTGCTGGTTTTGTTGATCCGTTCGAGAAGGTCCCTGTTCAAACTGTCGAGGGCTTTTTCATCCCGCCCATCATTGAGCCGGAAGCAGACCAGGCTCAAATGCACGGGCGCCATGAGCTCGAACTGCGGATGTTCTTCAATCCAATCTTTGAACAGCTCTGCCAGGTGAATATGTTCCCGCACCATGTTCTGTATGCCGTCAACTCCATAGTAGCGGAGCACAAACCACAGCTTCAGCGCCCGGAAACGCCGGCCCAACTGGATTCCCCAGTCTCTGTAATTTTTGACCACAGCGTCCACTCCGGTCTTCAAATATTCGGGGTGGATCTCAAAAGTATGTACCAGCGCAGCCGAATCCTTGATGAAATGAGCAGAACAGTCAAAATTGGTCAGCATCCATTTGTGGGGATTGAAGACAAAGCTGTCCGCATATTCTGACCCATCGATGATCCATCGCTTTTCAGGTAGAATCGCGGCCGTTCCCGCGTAGGCCGCATCCACGTGGAGGAACAACCCGTGTGTGTGGCAGATCTGTCCGATTTCCCGCAGAGGATCGATGGCGGCCGAGGAGGTGGTCCCCACGGTGGCCACCACACAGCAGGGTTTTCCCCCGCTGTTCTTATCCGCGATGATGGCCTTGTCCAGCTTATCAGGAATCATGGCCAAGGAATCATCTGTCGGGATGTGCCGGATGTTCTCTCTACCAAATCCTGCAATTTTGACGCCCTTTTCGATACTGGAGTGAGCCTCTTCAGACACATAGACAAGGAGTTGCGCGCCAAGCCCTTCAGCATTCGTCTTGAACCCGGTGGCCTTCTCCCTGGCCACAAGAAGAGATACAAGAGAGGCTGTGGAGGCCGTATCCTGAATAACACCTTCCATTCCTTCGGGAAGACCGAGCATCCGACGGAGCCATTCCATGACTTGCTCTTCCAGTTCAGCCGCGGAGGGTGAGGTTTCCCACACCATACATTGAGCCCCCATTCCAGCGGTCAGCATTTCGGCCAGGATGGACGGAGGGCTGTTGTTGGCGGAAAAATAGGCAAACCAGGAGGGATGCTGCCAGTGGGTCATCCCCGGCAGGATGATCTTCTGAAAATCGCTGAATATGGTGTCCATGGATTCCCCCTGGGATGGAGGCTGGTCCGGAATCAGGCTGCGGATCTCGCCCGGTTGCACGCGAGACCGGACCGGGTATTGCTCCACGGTCTCCAGATAATCCACGATCCAATCAACACATTTATATCCATACTTCCGGAAGTTCTCACTATTCATGCTATTCTCCTTGCATCGTGTTTAGTTTATTCTAATTAAAGTCCTGAAGAGGAGTCAAAAAAATAATCTCAACAAAGCCAAAATGCTTTCCTTCTGAATTCATGTCGAAAAAGGCCTTTTAAGACCAAAATAACTGCATAAATTCATCATTACTAGCGAATAAAAAAAATTTGCATTTTTTTGTTGAAATGGATGATATTTTTGTGATATAATAATAGAAACAGTCGCACAAGGGTACATTTAAAGCACAGAAAACAATCGTTTTATTCCTATTTTCAATCATATCAATTTCTTAGAACGCAAAACGACGCACCTTTGAATTTTTTCTTCACTTGGCTTTGGAGCTCGCATATCCAAAAATCACGATCGCGATAGAGCCCAATGGCAAGTTTTCCTGCTTTTGGCCTCTTTTTTAGACAATAATTCACAAAATCAGAAACTTTTTCGCCGCTTTCCACGTATATATAGATGAAATGGCTAAGATAAGCAACCGAGCAGACACAAAAAGGACGGAAAACCTCCTTTTGATCCCTCCTTTTTTCGAAGGATTTCACATAGATCCCCTAATCATTTAATCCATCCCCTTGAGGCTACCGATTTCTCCTCGGGCAAGTCGGTAGCCTCCTACCTTTTAAAAACATTTTTTGCAAGATATTCGCGGTGCTGTGGGAAGCTATTTGTGATGCTATGAAGGCAGAACCAAAAACCGCGAAGCCCTTTTCAACTTGAACCTCGCTTTTCATCATGCGGCAATTCCCCAGCACTCATGATAGCAAAGTGCCCTATCGGCTTCTCCACCCCTCTCCGCAAACGGAGTTGATTAAGCCCCGTCTGCGGCCTCCATTAGGTTTCTCGAGTCCAGGTTGCCAAATTGTCAAAATGCAATGGACTTGACTTTCCTTACCCCCGTATTTATAGTACGGCGTTTGAGAGTGCACCGAGGGTAAACAGCGACGTTTCGTCCCAGAGCCGATACAGCAACCTCGAAGGGAAGCCGTGCGGAAGCGACTAACCGAGCAAGAAAAAAGGCACGTCCGCCGGGGACGAGTGAAATCCATGTTCATCCGGGTCGGGAGAGGCGGCAAAAGAGCTGGTGACGCATGCCTCCATGGAAAAAACCGGCACTTTTGAAGTCCTGTTTTGCACTGAAATTATTGCGACTATAGAAAAAACGGAGGATCAAACATGACAAAAAAATACGATGTCATTGTCATCGGAGCCGGGATAATAGGCTGTGCGGTGGCTTTCGAGATGGCAAAGAAAGGGTACAAAACTCTGGCTGTCGAAAAGCTGCCCGCTGCAGGCTATGGGTCCACTTCGAATACCTGCGCGATTATTCGGCTTCACTACTCCACGCCTGATGGCGTCGCCCTGGCCAGGGAAAGCTATTTTTACTGGATTGATTGGCCGAAGTATATCGGAGTGGTGGACGAAGCAGGCATGGCTCGCTACCTGAATACCGGTTGTCTTGTCATCAAGAATGAGAAGAACAAGTATCTCAAGAACGTCATGGCCAGCCTGGATGAGCTCCATGTGACTTACGAAGATTTGGATGTGGATGGATTAAGGGCGTTCATGCCGCTTCTGGATACCCAGAAATACGGTCCTCCTGTTTTGGCTAAAAATCCCGGTTTTGGCGAGCCCACCGGATCTGCTGTGGCGGGAGCTGTCTACATCCCCGAGTCAGGCTACATCAACGACCCCCAGCTTTCCACACACAACGTGCAGAGAGCTTGCGAGGCCAGGGGGGGTGAATTCCGGTTTCATTCCGAAGTGGTGGCAATTTTGAAAAAGAAAGGCCGGGCTGCCGGCGTCAAACTGGCTGACGGCACCGAGATCGGCGCGCCGATAGTGGTCAATGTCTCCGGCCCGCACTCTTTCCTCATCAATCGTATGGCAGGGGTGGAAGAAGAGATGAATATCAAAACCCGTGCCCTGAAGCAGGAAGTGTGCCATGTGCCGGCACCCAAAGGTATCGATTACAATGTGTTGGGGACAATCATATCAGATGGTGATGTGGGGTGCTATTCCCGTCCCGAAGTCGGAAATCACGTGCTTATCGGTTCCGAAGATCCTGAGTGCGATCAATTGGACTGGATCAAGAATCCCGATGATTACAACACCAACTTCACCTTCCAGTGGCGAACCCAGGTTCTGCGTGAAGCCCAGAGAATGAAGGACCTGCCGATTCCCAGCCAGCCTAAGGGCCTGGTTGACCTCTACGATGTTTCAGACGACTGGCTTCCTATCTATGACAAATCCAGCCTTCCAGGATTCTACATGGCGGTGGGCACATCGGGGAACCAGTACAAGAATGCGCCCATTGCGGGCATTTTGATGGCTGAACTGATAGAGAAGGTCGAGGCTGGACAAGACCACGACAGAGACCCCGTGACATTTACGATGAAGTACACCCGGAGAGAATGCAACATCGGATTCTTCAGCCGGCGGAGAAAAATCAACCCTGATTCGTCTTTCTCTGTTATTGGGTGACAGGAATGGGACATTCTCAAATCATGCGTATCTTAGAAGAATAGCTGCTGTTCCGTATCTTCTGAATCAGAAATTGCAGGTTGATCATGACCCATTCCCCCCATTATAAATCCTTATTGCTATCAATACGGTAGCCTCGATGTCAATTCAGCTGAAGCCGGGTTGACTTGACTTTTCTCAGCACCCCCACTATAGTTAGGCTTTCTGAATCCTTGAGAGGGAAGACGGTGAAATTCCGTCGCGGACCCGCCGCCGTAACCGGGGACGAAAGCCGTAAGGGGCCACTGTCCGATAGGACGGGAAGGCACGGCAAGTAGATTGATCCGGGAGCCGGAAGACCTGCCTGACCGACGGTCTCGCACCTGACGAGGTGAAAGGTGAGAGAAATGACCCGCATTTCATGCTCAACCCGTTTCATGACACTCTTTTTCTGTTTGTTCCTGTGCTTCTGTTCTGCCGGACCAAAAAGGGATAAAAACCCGAGCAATCTCGACTCCTCGGCCGAGCGGGGAAGGCGACCTCAGACGCCACAAAGAATCATCTGCGCAGCGCCGAGTGTGACTGAGTTCGTCTTTGCCCTGGGTCTTGGTCAAAAGGTCATCGGGGTCAGTGACTTCAGCACCTACCCACCGGAGGCCAGAGAAAAGAGCCGGGTGGGAGGCCTGATCAATCCCAACCGGGAAAAAATCATTGCCCTTCAGCCGGATATGGTTATCCTGCAAGGTCATAGCGACTCGATCGCAAAGCTTTGCCAAGAGCATGATATCCGTTTCCTGTCTGTAGCAATTAACTCTGTCGGGGACATCTGGGAAGCTATCCGCTTAATTGGAGAGGAGATGGCTGTGAACGACAAGGCAGACAGATTAGTCGAACGAATCCAATCGGAACTCCGATCCATACAGGAATTGACACATCATCGCCCGTTACACAAAGTCTTCCTAACCCTTGGCCACAACCCAGGAGATCTCACAGGCCTGATGACCGCGGGTCCCAAAACCTTCATCCACGAACTAGTTTCCATGGCCGGCGGAGAAAACGTCTTCGACGATGCCGTGGGCATGTATCCCCAAATTTCCAAGGAGTCCCTCATCAAACGGCAGCCCGAGGTGATTATAGAGGCCATACCCGGAGGAACAGCCGAAGAGAAACTCCAGCTTCTCAAAAAGGACTGGTCTCAGCTTCCCATGCTTCCTGCTGTGAAGACAGGACGCGTTTATTTTCTTACCGAAGATTTTCTGCTCATCCCCGGAACCCGCGTGGCCCAAACAGTTCGCCGCTTTGCTCAAATCATCCACCCTGAAGCTTTTGGAGATCAAGACGATGCTTGAACTGATCGACATCCAACACAAGTTCCCGGACTCGGACTGGTCGCTGTATGTCCCGTCTCTAAATTTGTCGTGCGGGGAGCTTCTGTGCATAATCGGACCCAACGGATCGGGAAAAAGCACCCTCCTGAGGATTGCGGCCGGTGTCCTGGCTCCCGTTCAGGGCAGAGTGCGCATGAAGCGACAAGATTTATCTCGGCTCAATCGGCGAGCCATCGCCAGGCAACTCGGCTATCTGCCCCAGGAAACGGCCAGCCTCTATGATTTCACTGTCGAAGAAATCGTGCGCATGGGACGCTACCCGCATACCACGGGAATTGGATCCCTGGGCAGCAGCGATCTCGATGTGATCCGACAGAGTCTTCAATTGACGGAAATGGATGCACTGGCCAAGCGCCCGCTCTCTCGTCTCTCGGGCGGAGAGAGAAAACGGGCCTTTCTCGCCAGCGTTCTCTCCCAAAAACCTCAAATACTCTTGCTTGACGAGCCGACCGAGGCCCTGGATATTCACCATCAGGTTCAATTCTTTCGAATCTTGCATGACTTGGCTAAGGACGGCCTGGCCATAGCTGTCGCCACTCACGAGATCAACTTGGCCAGTCTTTTTTCCAGTACACTCCTAGTCCTCTCCCAGGGGGAGATCGTCGAGTCCGGTCCGCCGGATAAGGTTCTCACACCATCCACAATACAGACAGTCTACGGAGAGACTGTGCTCATGGGCCGTCATCCCCAAACAAACAGGCCAACCCTGTTTCCCAAAGCCACGCCGGAGAACAACAAGTGAAGGGAAAAGCTATACTTCTGTACGGCGTGATATTTCTCGCCGTGGCCGTCGCGATGCCCTGGATCGGGCCCGAATCCCTCCAACTCTCGGAGATCACTCACTTTGTTCAGGACGGAACAAGTGCCGATGCGGCCATATTCTGGTATCAACGTGTGCCCAGAGTTCTCCTCGCCCTACTTGCCGGAGGAACACTGGCTGTTGTCGGGGCCTCCTTTCAAGTGCTCTTCCGCAATCCCCTGGTTGAACCTTACACAATCGGAATGAGCGGGGGTGCAGCCTTGGGCGCTTTCCTGGCCATATCTGTTCCGGCTCTCTGGATCAACTGGGGTCCGTTCAGCACCATCCAGCTATTGGCCATGACGGGTGCCTCAGCCAGCCTGGCCTTGATCTATTACCTGGCCCGGCGGCCTCAGGGAATGTCCGTCTACACGCTCCTCCTTGCGGGTGTGACTATCAGCATCATTTGCGGCGGGACAATTCTCTTCTTGAGTTACTTGGCTAGTCCGCATGTCCTCGTTCTCTACCATCGCTGGATGATGGGCGGGATTGACGTGGTTGGTTTTCGTGACCTTTACGCCCTGGGTCCACTCCTGATCCCGGGGCTTTTTCTACTGTTCTATCATTCTCAGGACCTGAATCACATTTCGCTTGGTGAAGAGGTGGCCATGGGACACGGTGTCGACACTAAAAGAGTGAACAGAGATATTTTCGTCGGGGGGGGACTTTCCACAGCCGCGGTTGTCTCTTTTGTGGGCCCTATCGGGTTCGTGGGCCTGATCGTCCCCCATGCGGTCAGAAGAATGAGCGGATACGACCAGCGAACAGTTCTTCCCTGCTCATTCCTCCTCGGCGGAGCCGCTCTGGCCCTGTGTGACGCCATAGCACGGACTATTCTCTCTCCGACAGAGCTGCCGGTTGGCATCATAACGGCCATCATCGGAGGACCGCTTTTCATTCGTCTCCTCATCTCCCGTCGCTGGCGGTAATAAAAGTATAGAGTTATGTTTTTTTTCATAGGCGGCGTCCAGCCTAGGACAGTTACGCTATCCAAAAAAACCAGCGTCTGTACGGTCTGTGGCCATCCCGAGATCAGCCAAAAGAGAATCGATCACTACCTCAGCCTTTTTTTCATCCCGCTCTTCCCTCTAAAAAAAGGAATTCCCTTCTGGGTGTGCGGTCACTGCGGGACTGTCTACGATGACTCGGGCACGCCCCTATCTACTCAAAGACCAGACGAAAAAAAGGTCTGTCCTCATTGTGGACGATCCGTCTATGCCGACTACACCTTCTGCCCCTACTGCGGAAATGCGATTTAAATAAAATCTCAGCCTTATTGAATGATCAGATTGTGTAATTTCAAAAACACGTCGATTCTTCCCCAGCGATGAAAAATCGACTCGGTTTCCGGCCTCGCTCTCCTTTCCCTGCCGGGAAAGGAACCATGCCCGCTTCGGCCTTCAAACGGTTTTTTCCATTACACAATCTGATCACTCTCTCTGCTGCTTTGGATCTAGTGTCATCACGGATTTGGAAATGCTATCGGTATCCGAAGTAAACTTGACAAAGGCCCTCAGAACGTGCAAATATAATGTGTCTTTGACAATTAAGTAGACAGGTTTGAGTGTCAGGGAAGTCCGTGAAAAGCGGACACAGCCCCCGCTACTGTAATCGGGGACGACTCCCAGATCCAGCCACTACCCTCGGATAGAGGGTGGGAAGGCCTGGGAGGAGGATGATCCGAGAGTCAGGAGACCTGCCTTGAACCTCGAAACCCATCTTCGGTGCGGAAGGTAGGGTGATTTTTTTTTACTCGAATCACGCTCATCTTTAGCTCGAACACATGGGGAACACAGCGAGGAGGTTTACGTATGCCCAAAGCAATCATGTGTTTGTTTTTTTCAACGGTTCTTCTAACTCCAGGTCTGTTCGCTGAAAAAGATCAGGATGGCCAAAAAGCCAAGGAATCCCTGGAACATGAAATCGTGGTCACAGCCAATCGGATTGAGACATCCACAAAGGAAATCGCCAGTTCGGTCACTGTCATCACCCGCGAACAGCTTGAGGAAACAAAAAAAACGACGGTCATGGAGGCCCTCGAAGACGTGCTGGCACTCCACACAATTCAAAATGGCCCCCCGGGATCTGCATCCTCAGTCTTCATTCGGGGCGCCAATTCCGAACACACGCTGGTCATGATCGACGGCATGGAATTGAACGACCCCATCACGCCCAGCCGTTCCTTCGATATGAGTCTTCTTCTCGTCGACAACATCGACCGCATCGAAATCATCCGCGGTCCACAGAGCACCTTGTACGGCTCTGACGGCATGGGCGGGGTCATCAACATTATCACGAGGCAAACCAGAGGCCGGCCCGAGTTTCACCTCTCCGCTCTCGGCGGCTCCTACGGAACCTATTCAGGAAACGCAGAGCTCAGCGGCAGCACCGATAGGGTGCGCTACGCTTTGGCTGCGACACTCTACGAAACCAACGGCTTCTCGGCCGCAAGCACAGCCTACGAAGGCAACAAAGAGGCCGACGGTCACCGAAATTTATCCTGGTCCGGAAGATTGGGTGTCGATCTATCACACAATTTCAGCCTGGACTTCTCTCTCCGGCGCATCGGTACAAAAACAGATATCGATAATGCCGGCGGAGGCTTCGGCGATGATCCCAATCACGTTCAGGAATACGATACTTTTTATGTGATGGGCCAAGCGCGGAGTCTCCTGCTTCAAAACCGCTGGGAACAGATACTGCGAGTGGCCCTGGTTGATTACAACAGGACATCGGACAATCCGGTGGATGAGCTCAATCCCTTTTCCTCGGAGTCATCCGAGTACACAAGCAAGCTGAGCAAGATCGAATGGCAAAACAATTTCTACCTCCATGAAACGAACACGCTGACATTGGGCCTTGATTTCCAGCGGGAACAGGGGGAGTCATGGTACCGGTCAGAGAGCGCTTTCGGCCCCTATGAAAGCATCTTCCCTCTCCAGAAAGCGCACAATCTGGGTCTCTTTCTCCAGGATCAAGTGAGGGTGGCCGATCAATTTTTTCTCACCGCAGGTCTCAGGTACGACAACCACAGCCAGGCCGAGTCAGCGCTCACCTTCAGAATCGCACCTGTCTATTTCATCGACAAAACCGGCACCAAACTCAAAGCCACCCTGGGGACAGGCTTTAAGGCCCCCTCTCTCTACCAGCTCTTTGCTCCCGGAACCTTTTACGGGCCCATCGGCAACGAAAACTTGGAGCCGGAAAAATCGACAAGCTGGGATGCGGGGATCGAGCAATATTTTCTTGAGAACAAGCTCATGCTCGGTTTCACCTATTTTGACATGCAGTTCGAAAACCTGATCGATTTCGATTTTCTCCAGGGTTACATCAACATCAAAAACGCCTTTACCAAAGGAACCGAGCTTGTCCTCGAAGCTCGCCCTGCGGGCAGTCTATCCCTCCTCATGACGTACACGCGCCTGGAGGCCAAGGATAAAGACAGTGACGAATACCTTCTTCGAAGGCCCAAAGACAAATTCACGGTCAGGCTGAATGTGCGTTTTTTGGATCGGATCAAGGCCAGCTTTTCCGTAATCCATGTGGGGCAGAGAGAGGATACATTCTACGTCGGATGGACATCCACACAAGTCACCATGGACAGCTACACCCTGCTGCATGCCACCGGGTCTTGTGACATTCTTGAATACTTTCAGGCATTCATTCGATTGGATAACATACTCAATGCCGAATACGAAACAGTCAAAGGCTACGGCACTGCAGGGTTTTCAGCCTACGGCGGCATTAAAATCAATTTTTAGACCAAAGACATGGCTTAAAGTCCGACTTTATCATCACGGGATTGAGTAGAACGGCAAATCTCGTCTCTGGCTAGAACAACGTCGCCGTTGATCCATGGAAAGAGAAACACAGGAGCGCCCTCTCCGGCCAGAAAATGAAGACGCCCTCGCTTGAGCTGGAAACAATTCCTAAGCTGCGCGATGAGGAGCTCTGCGAATGATCGGAATGGTGATGTTCCAAATCAGATTGAATGTTGACAATCATCGGCCTTTCTCCCATAATATTCACGGCAGGTAATATGTTCAGCAAAAGATACCGCATACTCTTAAACCTATCATTTCTACTCGTTTTTCTGTCTCTCACACTCTTCATCAACTTCTTCCACACCGAACATGGTTTCTCAGCCAATGACCACTGTCCAGCCTGCCACTTTTTGAATTCCACGTTCACCACCAGTCATATCAATTTCTTTCATCTGCCTCCTCCATCCGTTTCTGGTATACTTAGCTTTTATTATTCATTCAACTATACAGAGATCGTTTCCATCATTCCCTCGTCCCGGTCCCCTCCGTCAATCTAATTTCCTCATCCGCTCTGCCGCGTCTTTTCATCTCTCGGTGTCACCCGCCAGCACAAGACCGGCAAGGTCATGGACATCAAAGTTTAGGAGGAAATTATGAAACTCAAAGTGATAGCTACTTTTATTGTGTGTGTATGTTTTGTCTTCGGGTTATCTCTCCGTGCCCATAACTCTGGAAATGCTCCTTCAGAAGTGCAACCTGAGAAGGTCAAATTTTTAAAACTCATCGGAGTTGTCAAATCCTACGAAGGTTATCCTATCAAAGGGGCCGTTATCCTCATGCCTGAGATTAGCCAATCCACGGAATCCGACGAAGCAGGTCTTTTTGAATTCCTCGCAGTTCCACCCGGGAAGTATCATCTTGAAGTGTATGCGGATGGATACATGGACTTCATTTCAGATGTGTTCAATCTCCAAGAAAGCAACGAAACATTCAATATCACTCTCATGAAAAAGATATCTGAAGAAATTGTTGTAACGGCCACTCGAACGCCCAAGCTCTATGCCGAAGTTCCGGTGAAAACCGAAGTGATCGACGCCAGGGAGATCGAGCAAATGGAAGCCTCCCAATTGGCGGAATCTCTCGCACTCACCACCGGTGTCAGAGTCGAATGCAACTGCCAGAACTGCAATTTCACCCAGGTCCGCATCTACGGTATGGAAGGAAAATACTCTCAAATCCTCATTGACAACTCCCCTATTTTCAGCTCGATGATCGGAGTTTACGGCCTGGAGCAAATTCCGGCCGAAATGCTGAACAGGATCGAAGTCGTCAAAGGAGGCGGCTCAGCTCTCTACGGCGGGAATGCCGTCGCTGGAGTGATCAACGTCCTGACAAAAGAGCCCATGGAAAACGGCACCAGACTCAAGCTGCATCAAGAAGCCACCAGAGGCGAACCCTCAACCAATTTTGGAGTCCGAAGCAGTCTTGTGAGCAAGGAGGGAAACACCAAAGCATTTCTATTTGCCAATTACAGAAACCGACAGCCCGTCGATATCAGCGGAGATGACATTTCCGAAATCGGAAAAATGAGAAGCACCAATTTCGGATTGAATTTTTACAGAACATTCTCCAAAATCAGCGGCAAGCTCAAGTTGGGCTTTTTCCGCATCACAGAAGAGCGGCGGGGTGGAAACAAATTCAACTTGCCCGCCCATGAGGCCGATATCGCCGAATCCATAGATTCGGATCTCAACGGCCTCTCGGCGGATTGGACTCATTACATCACCCAAAGACTCTATTACAGCCTTTCCACGTCCTATGTGGACGCTAACAGAAAATCCTACTACGGCTCTGAACAGGATCCCAACGCCTACGGGATGACAAAAAATCCAGTCCTGTTCCTGAACGGACAGATGAATTATCAGTTAGGAGGACACATCTTCTCGAGTGGGCTGCAATACAAAGGAGAAAGAATCAATGACGAAGCCCTTGGCTACGAAAGGATGATCAACGACCACTACAAGGAGTTGGGTTTTTTCCTGCAGGATGACGTCAAATTGAGTAAGACGTTCTCGCTTTTAGCCGGACTAAGATTAAGCAAGCATTCCTTAATCGACAATTACATTCTAAACCCACGGGTGAGCCTTCTTGTCAACCTCATAAAATCTTTGAGCTGGAGAACGTCCTTCTCAACAGGATTCAGAGCTCCTCAGGTCTTTGACGAGGATCTCCACATAACCCAGGTCGGAGGCGAGGGCACGCTCATTGAAAACTCTCTGGATCTCAAGCAAGAATCCTCTTACAGCTTGAGCACCGGTTTCGACTATGGATGGCAGATCAACAGCAGCACTCTGCAACTGAGTATCGAAGGCTTCTACACGCTTCTTGAAAACACCTTTGTCCTGCAAAAAAAAGAGTTTGACCCCAGAGAAAATGCACTCGTTTTTGAACGGATCAACGGGTCGAAGGCAAGAGTTTATGGAGTCTCTTTTGACTTCGGCTATAGACTCGGCATCGCCCTTTCTCTGAATACAGGATGGACATTTCAGCGCAGCCATCTCGATGATCCAGAACCAGATTTCGGTGCAACTGAATTTTTTAGAACTCCTGATTCCTACGGATATGTGACTCTGAACTATGCCAACGAAAAGATCGTCAATGCGGATATTTCCCTGGAGTACACAGGCAGCATGAAAGTCCCTCATTTCGCCGGATACATCCAGAGTGACAGGCTCGAAACCACGGATACATTTTGGGCCATCAATGCCAAATTAACAAAGTCCATTCATCTGACGCAAACCAATAAATTCAGCCTCTTTGTGGGAATTTTCAACCTCTTGGACTCCTACCAGCAAGATTTGGATCAAGGGATCTACCGGGACTCCGGTTATGTGTACGGCCCTTCAAAGCCAAGATCATACTACACGGGAATCGAATTCTCTTTTTAAAGGAATCCACACTCCTTGAGGATCGTCGTGTCCGGCGGATTCCCTTAGTAAATTCCGCTGAGTTGGGGTATGATGATGTCCTGAAGACGTGATGCACCAATGCACCAGAAATGGATCTTGACAACCGTATGCGTGTGCCATTTTTTTATCCATGCGCATGTGATGGGACCCTGCTTCGCCTCCTCTGCCGATTTTTGCGGTCAAGCCGCAAAAATCTCTGACCAGGACAAAATTGATCCCTGTAAAATATTAACGAGCTATTTTATCCAAAAAGACTTCGTCACCGGAGTGATATCCATTCCGGAATTGGGCATCCGTGTGAATCTCAAGAAAACCCAATTTTACAAAAAGGAGGAGAACGTCAAGGATGTCTATGCGCGGATCAACGAAGTACGAAACCAATTCGGGCTTTCAAACCCTTACTCCGATATTGCCAGTGGGAACGGCTGGTGTGGCGTTCTCTATGCAGAATGCTATGAACACAAGGCGTCTGCCTATATTGTCTTGATAAAAGACAAACTGAACAATTCCAGCCACCTCTATACAACGGCCCATGAAAACGGACATTTCTTGTGGTACATCGGCCAGCAGGAAAAGATCTATGAAAAATTCACCAATCCGGACTATATAAAATCTTGCACGCGAAGCAACAGTGATTTTGCCGTTTTGTGCGGATGGACGGCCATGAAAATGGCCGGCTATTCTCTGAAAGATTGTTACATAATAAAGATAAGAGATAAAACAGAGGGCAAGAATATCGAGAGAATAAAAAATCTCGTCGACGCCTATTTTGACGCTGCGAACCGAATTCCTTGAGAACCATTCCAGCAGAGACAACAGATTCTATTTTGACTTTCTGTCTTCCATTTTCTCGTAAAAGCGCTTGTTCAGATAGGGCGTCCAGTTTTCATTAATGACTTTAGAAATTTGACTATCTTTCGATATTTTGCGTATAGTATAGTTTTGTAGTGATTTAATGAATAGAATACCTAAGACATATTGCAGCCTCGTTCTTTTTCTATTCTTTCTCCTGGCAACCCTTTTTATTAGCTATTGTCACACGGAGAAAGGGCCCCAGTCAGGCAATTCTTGTCCTGCCTGCCATTTCCAGAACTCCACCATCGCCACATGTCCCATCAACTTCTTTCTTCTGCCTCAACTCACTCTTTTAGATATTCTTAGAACGTTCGAGATTTTTCAGTACGACTATCTTATGTGTGTCGAACCGAAATCTCGGGCTCCTCCGCAGGCCTAATCTTTCCCTCTATGCGATACCTTTCTATCTAATTCTGTATACCATGAAGAGAAGGAGGTAAGATGAAGCTGAAGATAGTTTGTCTTCTTGTCATATTCGGGATGTGCAGGCCTGGTATATCCTGGGCCCAAACGGAACAAAAAGATGTTCTCACACTGGATGACTGCCTCTCCATCGCGCTCGAGCAGAATCCGCTCATCCAATCATCCCTGCAGCAATACAAGGCAGCCCAGGCCAGAGTCCATCAGGCAAAGGCCTTCTACCAGCCCTCGATCAGTTGGGACAATGATTTGCAGCCCTCATTCCTAAACTTCAAGGATTCCGGAGAATACTACATCGGAATCAGCCAGGCTTTTGACTTTCCGGGAAAAAGATCCCTCCGTGGAAAAATCGCCACACAGGATGCCAACGCAGTGCTGGCTGAAATCGATCTGCTCAAACTGGACATTTCCTTCCAAGTGAAACAAGCTTTCTACGGGCTGTTGCTCGCCGAGGAAAAACTGAAGTATCTCCAGCAGAACCTGGAACTCGCCAAAGATTTTCTCCAAAAGGCCGAGCTCAAATTCGAAGCGGGCGATGTGGCCAAAGTCGAAGTCTTGAGAGCACGAGTCGAAGCATCCAAAGCAGCCAATGAGGTTCGTGTCGCGAAAAACGATGTCCGGCTGGCCAAGGCCACGCTTAATTTTCTGCTGGCAAGAAAAAAATATGCCCCGCTTGCCGTTCGGGGTGATTTAAAGAGAGAGACGGTGAAACTGGATCTTGAGTCTTTGAAACAGAAAGCTCTGTCCTTCCGGCCGGAAATGAGACGCATCAATTTCAACCTCAAACGCGAGCGGCTCCAGAAAAAAGTGGCGAACATGAGCTATCTCCCCGACTTTGAAATTGGCCTGAACCGCCATGGAATTGAGGGCGAAGGAACTTTTTGGGACTTCACGCTCTCCTTCAATGTGCCCCTCTTTTTCTGGCAGCCGGCAAAGGGCGAAATCGCTGAAGCGGCGGCCAACATCCAGGCCCTTCAAAAGGAGGCCGAACACATCGTCAACACCATCCATCTGGAAGTGGAGGAAGCGTACACAGTGGCCGAAGCGGCGGAAAATCAGATCCAGCTTTACGAAGAAGAGATCCTGGAGCAATCCGAAGAGGTCTACAACATGTTCTCCTTCAGCTATCAGGAAGGAGAAATCGGAAGTATCGAACTCATCGATGCCCGCAGGACTCTACTCGAAGCACGGCAATCCTATGCCGATGCCCTGTTCTATTACGATGTTTCGCTGGCCGCGCTGGAGCTGTCCGTCGGTTATTCCTTAGAAGGAGAAAAAAATGATCAAAACAAAAACCAATAAATTCATCTGCCTCTGGCTTATCATCGGGCTCCTCGGGCTGCTGGGGAGCTGCCGGAGAAAGGAAAACGCCTCCCATCGTGACAAGGGAACCTCAGTCAAAGAGCGCCTGCACGATGCGGAGAGTCCTGCCGGACACCAAAAGAGACGCGGAGAAGGGCGTCAAGCCGTGGGAAGAGGGATTGCACGAAAAAACTATGACCGAAGGGCCCGGGTATGGGAGCCCACCGATATCATCGAGCTCACAGAGGATGAACAAAGTGTTATCGGCATAGAGACGGTCAAAGCCGTTCGCAAGCCCCTGAAATCCACACTGCCGGCCATGGGAAAAGTTCTGGAGCATCCCTACCGAAAAGCGATTGTCAGCTATGCTTTCCCCGCGCGAATTTCTGAAATACACGTGCGCATCGGCGATTGGGTGAAGACGGGCCAGAAGCTTATCACCCTCCAGAGCGAAGAAGTGGGCACAGCCAAATCCGACTTTTATAAAGCGCAGGCTGATTTTGAACTGGCAAAAGTCAATTATGAACGACAGAAAAGGCTGTTTGAAAGAGGCGTCGGGGCTCAGAAGGATTTCCTTGCCGCCGAATCCGGATACAAGGTTGCCGAGGCCAGTTTGAACGCCGCAGAGAAGAAACTCCATGTCCTCGGTTTCAACGAGACGCAGGTCAAAGAAATTGCCGAGACTCATCAGGTGAACCCTGTCATTTCATTGTACGCACCCATCAACGGTAAAATCACGATAAACAACGCAACACTCGGAGCCATGATTGATCAGGGAACTGAAATCTTGACCATCATGGATCCCACCATTCTCTGTATCGACGCTGAGATCTACGAGAAGGACATCTCCAAGATAAGGGAGGACCAAAAAGTCGAAGTTGCTGTTCCAGCCTATCCGGGGGAGAGCTTCAATGCGGAAATTTGTTTCATCAGCGACATCCTGAATGAGGAAACGCGCACGATCACCGTCCGGTCAGAAGTCCAAAACGAAAAATACAAACTTAAACCAGGAATGTTCGCGGATATCAAGATCTTCCTCAATCATAAGGAGGAGGCTCTCGTGCTACCCAAAGAGGCCATCCTGGATGATGGAGACGATCATGTCGTTTTCATAAAAAAAGAGGGCAAGTACTATGCACAACTCGTGGAGTTGGGAGCTAGTGAAGATTCCCATGTCGAAATCATCCGCGGCCTGATGGCAGGCGACGAGGTGGTCACCAAGGGCAATTTTCAACTCAAGTCCAAGCTATACGATGAAATCTTGAAAAAAGGCCACGTCCATTAATCCACCATGACGGCCGCCCTCAGATCTTATCTCAAACCGCAGGAACGGGAATATGCCCAACATTGTGATGGACGATTTTGCGAATGATACAAACGGTGTATTTCTTATCACACATCCTTATCACTCAAAAAATGCTCAAAGTTTCGTGTCATCACGGTTATTTGCAATGCTTACGGAGGATAGGAAATGATAAATAAAGTTATCGAGTATTCGTTAAGACATAGACTGCTGACAATCCTCTTGGTTCTACTTGTATCGATTTGGGGTGTCATCGTCTACACGCGGATGCCCAAAGACATCTACCCCGATCTCAACGCTCCCCTTGTCAATATCATAACGGAAAACCCGGGGATGGCGGCTGAAGATGTAGAGCGGCTCATCACTTTTCCCCTAGAGAGCCTCCTCAACGGCGCCCCGATGGTTACGCGGGTCCGATCAGAATCCGCCACGGGTGATTCTGTCGTCACGGTGGAGTTTGACTGGGGGACCGACATCTATCTTGCCCGCCAGATCGTCTCCAGCAAACTGGAACTCATTGCAGGACGCCTTCCTATAGGAACATCCCGCCCGATCCTTGGCCCGGTTTCTTCAAGGATGGGAGAAATATTCGAGTTCGCCGTTGTCGGCGAAGGTGCCGATCCGATGGAACTCAGATCCATCGCCGATTGGACGATCCGCTACCGGCTTCAGGGAGTCGCAGGCGTGTCGTTTGTCATCAATTTGGGTGGGTTTATCAAGCAGTTCCAGGTCTTTCTCAAACCCGAGATGCTCAAAAACTACAATATCACCATCAACGAGGTCAAAGAAGCCATCGAAAACAGCAACCGAAACTTTTCGGGCGGCATCATCATGAAGGAATCTCAAGAAGCGCTCATCAAGGGGATCGGTCGAATAGAAACCCTGGACCACATCAAAAATACTGTCATCACATCCCGGAGCAATGTGCCGGTTTATGTCAGAGACGTGGCCGATGTCATCGTCGGACCAAAGTTCAGAAGAGAATCGGGGAGCCATAACGCTCAAGAGGCCGTTTACGTGACCGTGGAAAAGCAGTACGGAGGGGATACTTTGACGGCTATCGCCAACGTCAAGGAGGCTCTCAGTCAGATTGCCAGGGATTTGCCCGAAAAAATCAACATTAAATATTTTTATGATCAATCGATCCTCATCCTGAAATCCATCGAACACGTCGAAGTTTCCATCCTCGAGGGAGCCATTCTCATCATTCTGGTCATGCTGTTTTTCATGTGGAACTGGCGAAGTTCCCTCATCGCATCGCTCACCATGCCTTTTTCGATTTTGATCGCCCTGGTGCTGATGAATATCTTCGGCATAAAACTCACCGTCATGTCCATCGGCGGTCTGGCCATCGGCATCGGCAAAGTGGCCAACGGATCAATCATCATGGTCGAAAACATATTCCGGGTCCTCAAAGATAAAAAAGGCCAAGGGTCCACATTGGACCTTACCCGGGAAGCCGCAGAGGATGTGGGCAGTTATTTGTTCTCGGCCAATCTGATCATCATTCTCGTCTTCCTGCCGCTGCTCACACTCCAGGGAATTGAAGGCGCCATGTTCAGGCCGACGGCCTTCGCGGTTGCCGCAGCCTTATTCGGATCTTTGATGCTCAACCTGACGCTCAAACCGGTCCTCTGTTCCATATTCCTGAAAGAACGGCATTTAAAGGACAGACGCAATCCTGTCACTGAATTTTTATCCCGCAAATACCACACCCTGCTGCAAGGGGCTTTAAAGCATAAAAAAGCGATCTTGGCCGTTTTTTTAGCTCTGCTCGTTGGTGCAGGCATTTCATACACATTCCTCGGGAAGGAATTTGTCCCGCCTCTGGATGAAGGAGCTATCATGGCCTCAACGGTCATGCTCCCCGAGACTTCTCTAGAGGAATCCATGAAAATGGGGATCCGTATCGAAGAGATTTTCCTCACATTTCCCGAGGTGGTATCCGTATCCCGGACAACCGGCACGGCGGAGGCGTCCGAGCACGTCCATCCCGTCAACCACAGCCACTACAACATCGAGCTTCTTCCCCGGGAAGAACGGAAGAGAGGATTCGATGAAATCACCCAGGCCATGCGGGAAGAGCTGGATAAAATTCCGGGGATCGCCTACATTTTTGAGCAGCCCATCGCCAACAAGCTGGCAGAGATGTTGACCGGAGTCGAGGGAGAGCTCTCGGTGAAACTCTTCGGGACAGACCTCGCGGAGCTCAACCACTACATCGAAGATATAAGAAATGTCATGGCGGATATCGAAGGCGTAGCCGACCTGCAAATCGAACAGACAACGGGTATTCCCCAGGTGGTCATCCAACTGGATAGGGAAAAGCTGGCCCGCTTCGGTATTCCGGTCAGTGAGGTGGCCGATATCATAGAGACCGCTTTGAACGGGATTGAAGTGACGGATGTCTACGAAAAAGACAGGATCACGTCGGTCCTCATCCGGCTCCCGCAAAGATACAGAAGTGACGAAAACGCGGTCAAAGAACTCCTCGTCGATGCCCCCAACGGAGAGAGGATTCCCCTTTCACAGCTGGCTGAAATCTCTCGAGGTGAAGGACCGCAGACAATTTTTCGGGAAAACCTGATGCGGCGAAAAATCATACTCTGCAACCTGACCAATCGGGACATCGGATCTTTCGTCAATGAAGCCCGGCAGAAAATCGATGAGAACGTCGATCTGCCCCCGGGTTACTTTGTCACCTTCGGCGGACAGTTCGAAAGCCAGCAGAGAGCCATGAAACACCTCACGATGCTCATGCTCATCGTCATCTTGATTATTTTTGTCATTCTCTTCTCCTCCTTCGGATCAATTTGGCAGGCCTCGCTCATCATCCTCAACATCCCCACAACCTTGGTGGGAGGAATCCTGGGGCTCCTGATTGCCGGGGAAACCATGAATGTCTCATCGACGATCGGCCTTATTGCCCTCTTCGGCATTTGCGTGCAGAACGACATCATCCTCGTGGCCAAGATAAACGACTTTCGCAAACAAGGACTCTCGTTGAGGGAGGCTGTGATATCGGGCGCCATGACCAAGTTCAGGCCGATCATCATGACGGATTTGGTGATGATCGTGGCTGTTCTTCCCATGGCTTTGATCCAAACCACGGGATCAGAACTCCACAGGCCGCTGGCTGTCGTCTATATCGGCGGCTTTTTCTTCGCCATACTTCTCAGGTTGATTGTCGTCCCGTTGCTCTACGAAACCCTGGGAAAGGCTGCTTCTAAATTTCAAAAAAGCTAAAAGCTTTTTGCCAAGAACAGAGCCCATCTTGACACTGAGGTGAAGCACACTCTCCCATCGCTTTTTCCGGATTCAAAGGAAAGGCATCTATGTTTTCAGAAACTCCAGAGCCAGGTTGACCATGAGCAGCGTGCCGAGCGGGAGGGCTTTCTCATCAATATCAAAGGCCGGGTGGTGATGCGGGTAGGAGTCGGCTCCGCCGGCGCCGAGAAAGAGGAAGGCGCCCGGGGCTTCCTGGAGAAAATAGGCAAAATCCTCGCCCCCCATGACCGGGTCGATGGGGACAAGGCTTTCCTCACCTAAGGTTTTTTTGGTCACATCCAGCACAAAATCCACCATGGCCGCATCATTGATAACCGGAGGATAACCATCGCGATAAGTAAACTCAACGGTCGCTCCGAAGGTCTGGGCGGTTCCCTCTGCTATCTCCTGTATCCGTCTTTTCGCCAGGGACTTGACTTCATGGTCAAAGGAGCGCACCGTGCCGGTCAGTTTCACTTCAGCCGGAATGATGTTGAAAATTGTCCCGCCTTCGATGGTGCCGAAGGAGACGACTCCGGGCTTCAGAGGATCGATATTGCGGCTGATAATGCTCTGAACATTCACAACAATTTGGGAAGCCACCAGAATGGAGTCCACGGTCTGTTGGGGCATGGAGCCGTGCCCGCCTTTACCCTTAACAACCAGTGTAAAATCATCCGGCTGGGCCATCATCGGGCCCTTGACGATGCCCACTTGTCCGGTAGGGAGCGGTGCCCAGAGATGCAGGCCAAAGACCGCGTCCACGCCCTCCATGGCGCCCTCTTCGACCATCGGCTTGGCACCTCCGGGAATTCTCTCCTCAGAAGGCTGGAACAGAAGAACCACATTCCCCTCAAGTTGGGCCCTTCGCGCGGCGAGCACCTGGACGGCTCCCATCAAAATAGCCATGTGCCCATCATGACCGCAGCAGTGGGCAGCTTCAGGATTTTGGGATATGTAGGGCTTGTCTCCCTCTTCCTTCAAAGGAAGGGCATCCATATCGGCCCGGAGAGCGACAGTCTTCCCCCCGGACTTGCCCTCCAAAATTCCCCTCAGGCCTGTCTTGGCGGTGACCGTGACAGGGATGTCCAAGCTCTCTAAAAATTCTTTGATGACAGACGATGTCCTTCCCTCCTGGTAGGCTACCTCGGGATGCCTGTGAAAATCCCGCCGCCATTCGACAATCTGATCCGTTATTCGATCCACATCTTTTTTTAATTCGTCACTCATTCAAATCCTCCTTGTTATTTTATCACTTTCGCCATCACCGGTTTGTTACTAATTTTTTGGCGCTCTTTCCAGACTGCGTCATTGAATGATCAAAATGTGTGATGGAGAAATCGTTTGAAAGCCGAAGCGGGAGTGCTTTCTCGTCCGGAAGCCGCAATTTAAGGCGAATCCTTGTCCTCTTGAACCGCATGAAGAGCTGACTTGACACGGGCGAATTATTGTCTGTCTGAAGCGCATAATAGACGATGTCCCATCTATAGCAAATCTCAGTTCGTTTGAGTTGCATGGGGAGGGTGGAGGGGTCTTCGACGAAAATGGACTGAGATTCGCTACTATCAAGGCTAGCCCTCTTTGGGTTTGGCTCCGAGGCTGATGCCCAAGGTGATAAGGCTGTTGCCGATTAAACCGACAAAACCGGCGTTCATTCCCAGGAAGGGATCGTTGCCGCTGAGGATAAGAACGGCAACCACGGCAATACCGGCGATCAGACCGATGAACACCCCTGTCCGGCTCACCCCCTTCCAGAAAAGACCCAGAACAACCCCTGGAAAAAACTGACAGACACCATCGTACCCCAAAATGAGCAGGGGTACCAATTCGTTGGGAAAGAGGAAGACGAAAAACAGGGCAAAGGCCATGATGACCAGGACCATGAGCCTGGACAGCCGCAGGACTGTCTCCTCCTTCGCCCCTGGATTGAACCCGGTCTGATAGACATTCTTAGCAATCAGCGTGGAGGCAAAAAGCACCAGGATAGCCGATGGAACCATGGCCGTAACAGCACCTGCCGCCCCGACAAAACCCAGAAACCAGGCGGGATAGGTCTTGTTCACCAACTCTAAAAAAGCCAAATCCCCGTTTGCCAAGCCTGGCAAAACCAGGAAAGCCGTGAACCCGACCAGGAAGACTAGCAGGATGGGTATTTGGTAGAAAGGCATGATGACGGCATTTCTTTTGATGATCTTGTCGCTCTTGGCCGAGAATGCCGACCCAAAGACGTGAGGCCACATGTAGAAACCCAAACCGGTCAGGAGAGCCGTGGACATCACCCAAGTCACATCCATATTCGGCGAGGACCCGGGAAAAATAAGGTGTTGAGGTGCTTTGGCGATGATGGCATCGAACATCTTGCCGAAACTTCCGAAATAAATGAGGGGCACTCCGATACCCACCACTCCAACCGCAAGAATCATCATCACATCCTTGATGATGGCCACCCAGGCTGCACCCCTGAGTCCGCTGGTGTAGACAAAGGCACAGGTCAAGACAAATCCTATCAATATCGCCATGTTGGATGCGATGGCTCCGTTGCTGGCCACCTCCACGATAAATCCCAAACCCGCCAGCTGGAGCTGAAGATAGGGAATGATGGAAAAGACGCCAATCAAAGCCACGACGATACCGAGCGACCGGCTGTCATAGCGTTTGATGAAGTAATCCGGCTGTGTGTGGAGCCCGTGACGTTTGCCCACCTTCCACAGGGCGGGCAGGATAAAAAAGGAGAGCGTGTAGGCCAGCGCACCGTAGACGAGAATATAATAGGCGGGAGCGCCTTTGGAGTACGTCCAACCGCTGGCTCCAAGAAAGGTGAATGTCGTGTAGATCTCTCCGGCCATGAGGAGCCAGATGATGATGAGTCCGAATTTGCGGCCGGCCACTGTCCAGTTCTCCAGGTTCATCTTGACCTTCCGTCCGGCAAAGATCCCCACAAAGGCGGATAGGGCGATCGTGCCGAAGATGATGATCAGCGCGATGTTCACTCGTCCTCTCCTTTGTCCGGCGTGTTATATTTTTTCTCACAGAGATAAGCCAAACCGAGAACACCCGGTGTCAGCACCACCCAGGCAAGGATCCAAAAGAGAAGAAAAGGAAAACCCAGGATGACAGGCTCAATCCGGTTGACCAGGGGAAGGGCAAAAACCAGCATGATAAAGGGAATGGCCGCAAACATCAAGGCCAATTTCGTTCCTTTTTGCATTCAAACCTCCTCGAGCCGAGATTACCGTGTCCGTAAAACGCGCCTATTATATCAAATCAATACCCTGAGTAAAGCACTCGCTTTTTGCCATAAAGACGAAAATTTATAAGCAGGGGCACCATGGACCGGATAAGTATGACGGCTAAGTCCATTCGTGATCGCCGCCACTCTTTGAAATGCATACGAGGTCAAGCTTGAATTTCATTGGCATTGAAAAAATGATATACTGTAGCAAAATTTCGGAGCTTTGATCTCCGATAATACGTGGAACATATTAGGATAAAACAAGACAATGCAATCTCTCGAGGCTCTGATATTCAGCTTTAACATCCACACCGTACCCCCCCTGATCGTCGGCATACTGATGTTTGTGCTTGGATTCACTACGATGATCAAGGATAGAGCTTCCAAAGTCAGTGTTTCTTTTTTCATGGTTACAGTCAGCATCCTGGTTTGGCTGGGATCACTGGCATGGCTCTATTCTGCGCCGAACCAGGAGGATGCCTATTTCTGGGCGATTATCGAGCACTTTGGTGTGGCCTTCATCCCCAGCTTCTTTCTGCTCTTTACTCTGGACATCATTCGCCAATACAAGAGGTATAAAGCCTTTGCCTGGGCATCCCTTCTCCTCTCAGGGATGTTTTGCGCCGGATTTGTGTTTTTTCCCTATTTGATCGAAGGCGTCGGCATTTTTCCATGGGGATATTTTGCCCAGTACGGTCCGTACGGCTTTTCTCTCATTCTATATGTCGGCCTTTTCATGCTCATCAGCCTCGTATTGCTCTGGGTGTCATTCACCCAGAGCACTTCAGAACGGGAGCGAAGCAGACTGAAAGGCATCTTCATCGGCGTCTTTATCGGACTCGTCGGTGCCGTTGATTTTGCCCCGACTCTCGGTGTAACCATTTATCCATTCGGTTATATCCCCATTTTCATCTGCGCCCTCATCCTTGGACAGACAATACTGCGTTTCAAGTTGATCGATTTGAGCCCATCATTTGCGGCCAAACAAATCCTGGAAACCATGGGAGATTTAGTCCTTGTGGCCGATTTAGAGGCCAATATCTCTGTGGTGAATCGCTCGCTGTGTGATTTATTGGGTTACAAAGAAAGAGAGCTGAAAGACCGGAAGATTTCTATGGTCTTCGATACGAATGAGGAGAACTTTCCGCCGGTTCTTCATCCGGACTGGCTTCTGCACGATGTGGAAATGATTTGGGCAAAAAAGGACGGCACCACCATAGAGATGAGCGTTTCGGCATCCGCAATCACAGACAAAAGCGGCATTTCCGCTGGTATCGTCTATGCGGCCAAAGACATCACCGAGCGTAAAGAAACAGAAAGAGAACTCAAGCGGGCCAAGGAAGCAGCGGAAATGGCCAATCAGGCCAAAAGTGAATTTCTGGCCAACATGTCCCATGAAATCAGAACCCCTCTGAACGCCGTGATAGGTTTTGCGGACATCCTGACAGACACCTCACTCGATCCTATGCAGAAGGATTATCTGGAAACTATCCAGGAGAGCGGAAAACTGCTTCTGGCTCTTATAAACGATATCCTGGACTTCTCGAAGATCGAGGCCAGGCAGATCGATTTGGAGGAGATTGACTTCGACCTTCAGAATCTTGTCGAGGACGTGTTGAAGATATCCCGGCCCAAGATCACCGGCCAAAAAATAGAACTTTACCATTACTACGACGAAGATGTCCCTCTGTATTTCAAGGGAGACCCCACCCGCATCCGGCAAATCCTGCTCAACCTCTTGAACAACGCCATCAAGTTCACAGAACAGGGGGAGATTGGCGTCAGGGTGACGCAACCCCAAAAAGAGGAGGGGATATCCGGGATCGATGAGGGGCAGGCAGTGGTTCAAATTGCGGTCAAGGATACGGGAATCGGCATTCCTGAAGCCAAGAAAAACGTGATTTTCGAGACGTTCACTCAAGCGGATTCTTCAACCACGAGGGAATACGGCGGCACCGGTCTGGGCCTGGCCATCACAAACGCTCTGGTGGAAAAAATGGGAGGCCGGATATGGGTTGAGTCGCAGGAGGGAAAAGGGAGTGAATTCATTTTTACCCTGAAACTCAAAGAATCCGATTTCCTTGCTCAATCTGAGATATCACTGCTCGAAGCCGAAGAGCTCAGAGGTCTCAAAGCGATTGTTGTCGACGACAACGAAAACGCACGCACCCTCATGAGGTCCTATTGCGCCAATGCCGGCATAAAGATCACCCACGAAGTGGTTTCCGCCGTGGAGGGATTGAAGGTTCTCTCGAGGCTGGACGAGCTTCCCGATGTGATCCTCTCCGATATCATGATGCCGAAGATGGATGGCTATGAGTTCGCCCGTCTGGTCAAGGACAACATCAAACTCAGATCGGTAAAGCTTCTGGCCATTTCCTCCGATGCTCGGCCGGGATCAGCCCGGGAGGCAAAGGCCTCTGGATTTGATGCCTATATGACCAAGCCCGTCACCCAGAGAAACTTCATCAACGTTTTGCGGACGGTCATGGGCGACAGCCGCGAAGAGGGCCAGATCGTCACCACGCATATGGCCGAGGAATTATCCGGGAAAAAGATAAGAATTCTCGTGGCTGAGGATAATCCGGTCAACCAGAAGCTCATCAAAATTCTGCTCAAAAAGCTGGGCTGTGAGATGGATTTGGCCGTCAACGGCAAAGAGGCTGTCCAAAAGGCCGTCACCCGAGAATACGACATGTGTCTTATGGATCTCCAGATGCCCGTCATGGGCGGGATCGAGGCGACGAAAAATATCCGCAAAAGCGGCAGTGATCTGCCGATCATCGCCCTTACGGCGGTGGCCTTCACAGAGGGACGCGACAAGTGCATCGAAGCTGGCATGAACGACTTCTTGACCCGCCCCATCGAACCGGAAAAACTCAAAGAAAAAATCATGGAGTGGGCAGGCTCCGATCGCCAGCAGACACAATAGGAATGTCCTTACCCGCCGACCAGATCACCCTCAGAGGAGTCCGGGTTCACAACTTGAAGGGAATTGACCTGGATATCCCCCTGAACAAACTCATCATCGTGACAGGAGTCTCGGGATCTGGCAAATCATCACTGGCCTTTGATACCCTGTATGCCGAAGGTCAACGCCGCTACATCGAGTCGCTCTCCGCCTATGCGCGTCAGTTTTTGGAACGTATGGAAAAGCCCGACGCCGAAATCATCGACGGCATCACTCCTGCCATAGCCATTCAACAAAAGGCCGTCACCAAGAATCCACGATCCACGGTTGCGACGGTGACGGAAATCTACGATTTTTTGCGTGTTCTTTATGCGCGAATCGGAATTGTCCACTGCCAGAAATGCGGGCAGCCGGTCCAAAGGGATACTATCGACGCCATGATCGAGACTCTGTACCGGCTCTCTCCGGGCACAAAGGTGTGGATCACCTTTTCCTGGCCAGAGGAAAAGGGGCTGGATTCACTCCAAAGAGATGGATTTTCCCGAGTGGTCCAGGAAGGCCGCATCCTCGACCTCGACAAGGCAGATCTCAACATCGGACAACTCGATGTGCTCGCCGACAAAATGTCCTTACACCCCGATGAGCGGGACAGGCTCGCCGATTCTCTGGAGATGGCCATGATCAAGGGGGGGGGAAAGGCCAAAGTTCTAACCGAAGGGAAAGGTGTCTATCTCTTTTCCGACAAGTTGGAGTGTAAAAAATGCGAACTCATCTTCGAGGATCCCTATCCCAATCTCTTCTCCTTCAATAGTCCTCAGGGGGCCTGCCCGACCTGCCATGGCTTCGGCGACCTGGCTGTTCTGGACGAAGACAAGATAATTCCTGATAAGACAAAATCTCTTGCCGAGGGAGCCGTGGAACCCTGGACAAAGCCCGTGTCCCGCCGCCGGATGCGACGGCTGCTGGAAGAAGCGGATAAAAGGAATATCCCGACAGATGTGCCCTTCGAGAACCTGACCGAAGAGGAACAGCGCTTCGTTTTTGAAGGAGATGGACGTTATCGAGGTGTACAGGGATTCTTCGACCGTCTTCAGAGGAAAAAATACAAAGTTCAAGTCAGAGTCTTTCTAGCCCGCTACAGAAAATACATTCCCTGTCCCGACTGTCAGAAGATGCGCCTCAACCAGCAGGCGCTCGGCGTCAAAATCAACGGACTGTCTATAGGTGAAGTGGTGCGCATGACGGTAAGCCAGGCTCAAGAATTCCTGACTCAACTCGAACTGACCCCTTTCCAGCAGGAAGTGGCGGAAAAATTGCTGGCTGAAATTCAGGGCCGCCTGAAGTTTCTCCTGGAAGTCGGTCTGGATTACATCACTCTCGACCGGATGACATTCACTCTCAGCGGAGGCGAGGCCCAGAGGATAAACCTGGCTGCAGCCTTGAGCACATCTCTCGTGGGAACCCTTTTTGTTCTGGATGAGCCAAGCATCGGGCTGCACGCCCGTGACAATCATCGATTGATCGAAATCCTGAAGTCCTTGAAGGGGATCGGCAACACAGTGCTTGTCGTCGAGCACGATCCCGAAATCATAAGCGCTGCCGAGCACATCATCGATTTGGGCCCCCATGCCGGAGAGAACGGAGGCCGAGTGATCTATGCCGGATCCAAGGACAATTTTTGGGAATCCTCGGATTCGCTCACGGCGCAATACATGCGGAAGGAAAAGGAAATCACAATCCCATCATCGAGACGAAAGGCCCGAAATTTCATCACCATCACAGATGCCCACACACATAATCTGAAGCACTGCGATGTCCGTATTCCCCTCCAGGCCTTCACCTGTGTGACAGGAGTCTCGGGTTCTGGAAAAAGCACCCTCCTTTTCGACGTTCTGTACAAGGGCTGGAAGGGAGAAACCTCAGAGGGGTTCGCAACCATCAAGGGCAGAGAGCACATAGACAAAATCATTATGGTTGATCAGTCTCCCCTGAGCACATCACCCAGGTCCATTCCCGCCACGTACACCAAAGCCATGGATGAGATACGACAGCTCTTCAGCCGGACCAGAGAAGCAAAAACCATGCGCTACACGCCGGGGTTTTTTTCATTCAACACCGAGGGGGGGCGTTGTGAGGACTGCAAAGGCGCCGGCCAACAAATCGTGGAAATGCAGTTCCTGTCCGACGTGGTCCTGACCTGTGAAGCCTGCAAAGGCCGAAGGTACAAGACCGAAATACTCGAAATCAAGTACCAAGGAAAAAACATCGACGATGTCCTCCGCATGAGTATCGCTGAAGCCTATGCGTTCTTTGCCGAGACGCCGAAAATTCGAAAAAAGCTGAAGCCGCTTATGGATGTGGGATTGGGATATTTGCGCTTGGGACAACCCACAACTACACTGTCCGGAGGGGAGCTCCAGAGGATCAAACTGGCCTACAACCTTGTCCACACAAAGCACAAGAATATTCTCTATCTCTTTGACGAACCCACCATAGGTCTTCATCCCGATGATATCTCCGTTCTTCTTCGTGCTTTCCAAAAGCTGGTCGCAGAGGGCAATACGGTTGTCGTCATCGAACACAATCTGGACATGATCAAATGCGCCGACCACATCATCGACCTTGGCCCGGAGGGAGGAGGTCAAGGGGGATATATCGTTGCCGAAGGAACACCGGAGATGGTTGCCGAATCTCAAGCATCCCACACCGCCCGGTATCTGAAAAAGCATCTCCACTCAGGATAAACCCAGCCCTAATCCCCATCCATCCGGGCTATAGTCTGCAAACTGTCTCTTTAACCGTGATGAAGGGAATAACGGACCTTTCGTTCTTGTGCCCACACGGCAACAAAGATCTTTTCCAGAGCTAAGATATATTCCCTTAAAGAGTTATTTTGGTGTACAATAGCGGACGATTTCCATGGAGAGGAGGGACAGACATCGTGACGAAGACACGGATCCAAATTCCTGCGGAACCCGGAGAAACCGTTTCGGGCATTCTCACGATTCCAGAGAATTTGGGTGAGGACAGGCCGGCTGTCATCGTTGCCCACGGAGCCGGAAACGACATGACAAATCCCCTCATTGTGGCCTTTGCCGATGGCCTGGCCCGCGCCGGCCATCCGTCACTTCGCTTCAATTTTCCCTACAAAGAAAAAGGGAAAAAGGCCCCGGACAGACAAAATGTGCTGGAAAGAACCTGGACGGCGGCTTACGAATACTTGCAAGAAAAAACAGAGTTTATCTCGGGAGGAATTGTCGCCGCAGGCAAATCTATGGGGGGCCGGATTGCTTCCCAGCTCGCCTCCGAAGGCCGACTGTCCGTGGATCGGCTCATCTATCTGGGGTATCCCCTTCATCCGCCGGGAAAAAAGGATAGGCTCAGGGATGCCCATCTCTACTTGATCTCAATCCCGATGCTCTTTTTTGCGGGAACCAGAGATTCTCTGTGTGACCTCGATAGACTCAGGTCTGTCCTGAGTGACATCGCCGCCCCCTGGGAACTCGAAATAATCGAGGGCGGGGACCACTCCTTTAAAACGCCTAGATCAAGCGGGCTTGACCATAAGCTGATCTACGACCGCATCGTAAAAAAAAGCATCGCGTGGATGGCTGCAGAGTAAGGAAAAGAAACATCCCCCTTGCCTGAAGAGGTGTCCTTCAAATTCGTCTTTTCTCCGTGTCTATACCGTATGCAGTCTCTTTGTTTCTCGAAGTCCATCCATGAAAAAAAAAGAGTTTGGCCTCGTCCAGGAGGGAAGGGAAAAACAAGCGTCAAGCCACCAGGATCAATCGCAGGTCCATGACGTTGGTGTAGGTGGGGCCTGTTATGAGCAGGTCTCCCAGTGATTCGAAGAAGTGATAGGAATCATTGTCGTCCAAGTGGCGCCGTGCCGCCAGGCCCAATTCCCGAGCTCGGCCGGCACTCATGCCATCACCCACAGCTCCAGCCGCTTCGGTCGGACCGTCTGTGCCGTCAGTGCCGCCGCTGAGGACGACCACATCCTCGAGTCCATCGATCTCCATGACGGCGGAGAGCACGAATTCCTGGTTTCTGCCGCCCAGACCTTGTCCCTGAATGGTGACCGTTGTCTCTCCTCCTGATATAACACAGGCCGGGCGAGGGACTGGATTGTCCGTTTCGGCAATTTCCCTGGCTATGGCGGCATGCACTTTGGCGACCTCTTTTGTTTCGCCTTTCACGCTGGAGGATAGAATCAAACTGTTGTATCCCGATTCCTCCGCTTTTTTGGCCGCCTCTTCCAAAACCACCCGGTTTCTGGCGACGATCACATTCTGGGTTCGCAGAAAAATGGGATCATTCTCTTTGGGCGTTTCATCAATTTCACCGCGTGCACCTTTTTCCAGGTGCCTGAGAACAGCAACGGGAAGGGCATTCCGTATCGCATAGCGATCCACGATTTCCAGACAGTCGCTGAAAGTGCTCCTGTCGGGGACTGTGGGGCCAGAGGCGATACTGTCCAAATCATCGCCGATCACATCGGAAATAATCAGCGTGATCAGAGGAGACGGGTAGGCCAAACGGGCCAGACGACCTCCCTTTACCCTGGAGACATGCTTGCGCAATGCATTTATCTCCTGAATGACCGCTCCGCAGCGCAGCAGTTCCTGGGTGAGTTTTTGTTTGTCCGCGAGGGTCAGTCCCTCTGCCGGATAAGGGAGAAGAGCGGATCCCCCTCCCGAAAGCAGACAGATCACCAGGTCACTATCCCCTGTTTGCGTCAGGAGTTCGACGATCTGTTCGCTTCCCCTTAATCCTGCTTCATCGGGAACAGGATGTCCACACTCGTTACAGCGAATTGTTTTTAAGGGGCGCGCGTGGTCATATTTCACGTTGATCAAGCCGCCTGTCAGGAAGTCACCGAGTTCGCCCTCCACAGCGAGAGCCATGGCCGCGGAAGCCTTTCCCGCACCGATCACATAGACGTTCGCAAATCCCGAAAGCTCATAAGTCTGGCCCGCCAACTCAAGCCGAGTGTTGTGCCGGACAAGTTGCCTTTCTACAGACTGCACAGCGTCCGCAGCCAGAACAGCTGCCCTGAAAATGGATTCCGCATCCTTGCGCAGGCTATTTTCTTTCATAGATGCAAAACCTCCATAACGTTTGATCGGGCGGTCGTTGCCGTCTGAGCCAGCGGAGGCTGGTTCGCGTTCAGGACCACTATTTCCCTAGACCAAAGTCCTCGGCTGTCCCGTGCACGAGAGAACATTGCTCCACAACCTGTCATCCGGATCGATCTGTTTGCGCCGGGACACAGCCACAGCCAGGGGAATATGGGTGTAGCGGTGCTTCCAGTACCCGACAAGCATATTTGTCCGGCCGGTCATGCCCGCATGCGCCGCATGATGGCCGAGAAGCAGACAGTACGCCGAGTCTCTGGGATTGGCGGGCACACTCCGGATGGTATAGCTGGGGTCGATGTACTTCAAGACTGCCTTTATCCCGATCCGCGCGAAATGATCTTTGATTTTGTCCCTTAGAAAAACACCTATATCTCCAAGGAGAAGATTGCCTGAAGCGTCATTCTCTGCAGTCTTCGGCAAGAGATCCTGCCCGGCTCCCTCGCCCACCACGATAACCGCATGAGCCCGGGCCTCCAGCCTTTGTCGCAGGGCCTCGAGAAAAATATCGAGGCTAAAGCGGACTTCAGGCACAAGACAGAAATTGACATCGTTGTTGGCCAGAGAGGCATAGGCGGCAAGAAATCCCGAATACCGTCCCATCAACTTGACCAGCCCGATGCCGTTCTGCACTCCCAGTGCTTCCGTATGCGCGGAAAAGATCGCCGTGCGTGACTCGCCAACAGCCGTGTCAAAGCCAAAGGATTGCTCCACATAAGAGATATCGTTGTCGATGGTTTTGGGAATCCCGATCACTGCGATGTTTGCCTCCCGTTTCTTGATCTCCTCGGCCATGGCCTTTGCTCCTCGCAACGTGCCGTCTCCTCCGATGGCAAACAGGATCCTCACATTCATTCTTTCCAACGTGTCGACCATTTCCGCCACGTTCTGCGGCCCGCGGGATGTGCCCAGAATAGATCCTCCCCATTTGTGAATATCGTCGACAACATCGGGGTTCAACTCGAGAGGTACATGACCGTGCTGGTAAGCCAAGCCTTCATAGCCAAAGCGAAAGCCGAAAACGCTTTTCACGCCATAGTGGTAGAACAGGCTCATGACGATGGCCCGGATGACATCGTTCAAGCCCGGACAGAGGCCGCCGCAGGTTACGATACCGCACTTGAGTTTGGAGGGATCAAAGTAAATTTTTTCTCTCGGCCCGGCCATCTCGAATTGGGGAGGGTCCTCTCCCTCTTTCTGGATCGCCCGGATATCCAAAAGGTTGGAGTGAAAGAGAACGCTCTCCTCCTCCGTGACAAACCGAATCCCTGTCATTGGCGAAGGAATCCGGCACTCACCCAAAGTGTCGATGCTCAGGTTCAAATCGTTTGTGGTCATCATTGTCTCCGGATAAAAGCCGCAAAATCAGGCGACGGTGACACCGCGTTCCAGGTAGACATCCTGAATGGCGTGCAACAAAGCGATCCCATCCCGCAGAGGTTTTTGAAAGGCTTTCCTTCCGCTGATAAGACCCATTCCTCCGGCCCTTTTGTTGATCACAGCCGTCTTGACAGCCTGGGCGATGTCATCTTTGCCTGATGGGCCGCCGGAATTAATGAGGCCGATTCGGCCCATATACTGGTTCGCCACTTGATAGCGCGTTAAATCGATCGGATGATCGCCGCAAAGCTCAGTATACATCTTGTCGTCATACTTTCCGTAGGCTCCATCGCGATTCAAATCCAAGTATCCTCCTGTATGGGTGGGTAGTTTCTGTTTGATGATATCGGCCTGGAGCGTAGCGGCCAAATGATCGGCCTGACCCGTCAGGTCAGCACTGGTGTGATGGTCTTTTCCATCCACGACAAAGGATGGGTTTCTCAAATAGGCCCAGAGTATAGTCGCCAGGCCAAACCCATGAGCCATCTCAAAGGCCTGACTCACCTCCTGTATCTGACGGCCGCTCTCTGCAGATCCGAAATAAATTGTCGCCCCTACGGCCACCGCCCCCATATCATGAGCCTGTTCGACTCTGGCAAAAAGTATTTGATCGTAAGTGTTCGGCAAAGACAACAACTCGTTATGATTGATCTTGAGGATGAAGGGAATTTTGTGGGCATACTTCCTGGCAACAATTCCCAGCACACCGAGCGATGAAGCGACCCCGTTGCATCCTCCTTCAATGGCCAGCTCAACGATATTTCCGGCATCGAAATAGTCGGGATTCGGCGCAAAGGAAGCCCCGGCAGAGTGTTCGATTCCCTGATCTACAGGCAGTATCGATATGTAGCCCGTCCCGGCGAGACGTCCGCTCGAAAGGAGAGCCTGGAGGCTGCGAAGGACCGGTGTCGGACGGTCTGATTGTCCAAAAACACGGTCCACCCAGTCTGGTCCGGGAATATGCAGACGCCGCTTATCGATTTTCGGAGTGCTGAAGGACAACAGGTCTTCGGCTTCATCACCCAAGAGCGTTACAATGGTATCCATTTGCGACATGGTTATCTCCCTCTTTACAGTATAATTATCGAACTTCAATCAGGCCCCGGCCTTCTGTCGTTTTTCGACCTCTGCCGCGGCCGTATCCAAGGCCTTCAGAGCCTCTTTTTCAGACAGATCGATATCAGCCCATTCGGTGTGGAGATTGGCTTTGTTCCGGCCGCACTCTCTATGTCAAAACAATACCGGTATAAGCATTGTGTCCACGGCAATCTGTCAACATTCCAACACACGGCCAACCTTTGCCTGATGTTGTGACAAAAAGAATGGATATGCGCCAATAACCACTGAAATGGTGTCGAGTTTTTCTTTTATCACAGGAACAGGCCTTAGTCAACAATCAAACACTTCCCTTCCTTTGAAGCATCTTCAGGGGCATCGTTGACCTCTGTTTTCCACAGAGCAAGGCATTTACTTTTCTATGAAAAAAATTACAATAAGAGAGTCTCATTCGCCACGGATTGAGAAGGAGCGTGCGTATTCGCGACGGAAATCCTGAGGCTAATGAAATCGTGATCGACTGACTTTGTGATGACGCTGCTCGAACATCAACAGATGGGACATTCTTTCACGTCGATGTGTTGCCTGCGTCCTTTCGTTGCAAGCCGTTTTTGAATAAAAAAAAAGCAACAATCCAGTACTTTTCTTCGTAACATAAATTGAATGAATTCGAGAATGGAGGATAACATGAGGCATGCCTCGACTACACTGATCATAGGTCTGATTTTTATCTTAGGAACCGCGAGCACAGGACTTGCGGTCCCAAGCCTGACAGCCCAGGATTCCCACCAGGAAAAAGTTGACACAGTATTCGCCGAATGGGACAAACCGGACTCGCCGGGGTGTGCCCTTGCCGTCATCAAGGATGGCCGGATCGTCTACAAAAAAGGATATGGCGCAGCTAACCTCGATCACAACATTCCCATAACCCCTCAAACGGTGTTTGACATCGGATCAACGTCCAAACAGTTCACAGCCGGAGCCATTGCACTCCTTGCCTTGGAGGGAAAGCTTTCCCTGGATGATGAAATCCGCACCTATATCCCTGAGCTCCCCGAATACGACCGGCCCATCACTATCCGGCACCTTATTCATCACACCAGCGGTGTGCGGGACTATGGGACATTGTGGGGATTGGCGGGCATGGAAGATCACAATGTCTACACCATGCAGGATATAGTGGATATGTGCGCCCAGCAAAAAAACTTGAACTTCACACCCGGAGATGAGCACCTCTACAGCAATTCCGGATATATACTGCTGGCGGTTATCGTCGAGCGTGTCAGCGGGTTGACATTGGGGGAGTATGCCAAAAAACATATCTTCGAACCGCTCGGCATGAACAGCACTCGCATCTACGAAGACAGGACTGCGGTCATCAAGAACCGGGCTACCGGCTATTCCAAGAATGACAGGGGCGGATTTGCCATCGACCACTATATCAACTTTGCCATGGGGGGTGACGGACAGGTCCTGACAACCGTCGAAGACCTCTTTCTCTGGGATCAAAATTTTTACGACCCCAAGGTCGGCGGCCAAGAATTCCTGGACCTCATCCATACGCGTGGCGTCTTGAACAACGGAAAGGAGCTGGATTATGCTTTTGGCCTGGGGCATGGCGAATACAGAGGCGTGAAGACCGTCAGCCACGGGGGGGCATGGGGCGGCTTCCGGGCTCAGCTCATCCGCATTCCCGAGTACAAATTCTCCGTAGCTGTCTTGAGCAACCTGGGCACGGTCAACCCCTCTGCTCTGGCCAACAAGGTTATCGATATCTATCTTGCCGACTCTCTCCAGCCCAAGAAAGAAAAAGCCGGAGGCAAAACTCCAAGGGAAAAACCCTTTTCCGTCGACCCCAAGGTCTTCGATCTCTACGAAGGAAAGTACCAGCTGGAAATCGGCCTCATGTTCGAAATACTCAAGGAAAACAATCGTCTCTGGATTCATGTTGAGGGCCAGCCCAAATTGGAACTTCAGCCTCTGTCAGAAACACGGTATTACTTGGAAATGGTGGAGGCTGAAGTGACTTTTGTTAAGGACGATTCGGGGAAGGTGAAGGAAATGATCCTTCACCAGGGGGAGCGAGACATAAAAGGAAAAAAGATCAAGGCACCAGCGCTGACTCCGGAACAGATGAAAGACTATGAGGGAGAGTACCATTGTGCTGAGCTGCGTGTCACGTACAAGCTCTTTCTGGATCAGGGCAAACTGTACGCCCAGATCGGGAAAAAGGACAAATTCGAGCTGAATGTCACGGAGAAGGATGTCTTTGCCGGGTCCATGTTCACAGGCCAATTCGAGCGAAACGCTGAAGGCCGAGTTGCGGGATTCAGTCTGGATGCGGGTCGTGTCAAGAACCTCAAGTTCATGAAGAAGCAGTGAGAAATCCCTAAAGACTTCCTGATTTTGGTTCTTTTTCTCTTGTTTTTTTCTCTCCGGAACAACACGCTCAATGATTCTGAGAATCGACCACCGCTATGGCAGCCAAATTGACAATATCGTCAACCGATGCGCCCCTTTGCAGCACATGAACCGGTTTGTTCATTCCCATGAGGATGGGGCCAACCGCTTTGGCTCCGCCCAATCTTTCCATTAACTTATAGGCTATATTCCCCGACTGCAGATCCGGAAAAATCAACACGTTCGCCTTTTCTTTGAGCTTACTAAAGGGATAGGTTTGGCTTAAGATCTCGGGAACGACGGCTGTATCAGCCTGCATTTCTCCATCAACGATTAACTCCGGCATCTTTGCTTTGACGATTTCCACGGCTTTCTTCACTTTTTCGGCCAAGGGATGACGGGTGCTGCCAAAATTAGAGAAGGAGAGCATGGCGACTTTAGGCTCCTCACCGAATCGCCGAACAGTCTCTGCGGTATCCAGAGCGATCTCTGCCAATTCCTCAGCGTTAGGTTCGATATTGACGGTCGCATCAGCAAAGAACATGATGTCATTCTTAAAAATCATCATATAAAGACCGGAAACCATATTCAATTCGGGCTTTATTTTGACAATCTGTAAAGCGGGTCTTATCGTCTCCGGATAATGCATGTTCAGGCCGGAAACCAGACAGTCCGCATCTCCCATGTGAACCATCAAGGATCCGAAGTAGTTGGGCGTTTTTAAGATTTTTTTCGCTTCCACCCTTGTCACACCCTTCCTCTGCCGCATATTGAACAATTCATCCACATACTCATTAAACTTGGCATATTTTTCGGGCTCAATAACTTCCGCATGATCAAGAACATTGAGATTGAGCTCTTCCACTTTTCGGGCAATCTTTTCTTTGCTGCCCAAAAGGATGGGTTTGGCCATACCTTCATCAATTATAATTTGACAGGCCCGGAGTATTTTTTCCTCAGTGCCTTCAGGAAAGACAATGCGTTTGGGATGGGCCCTGGCTTTATTGATGAAAATCCTCATCACCTCTTTCTGCTTACCCAAACGAGCTTCGAGCTGCTGCTTGTACTCCTCGATATCGATTGTTACTCCGGCGACTCCGGTCACCATTGCGGCTTGGGCCACAGCCGAAGCCTCCCAGATGAGCACGCGCGGATCAAATGGCTTAGGAATGATGTAGTCCGGTCCAAACATGATTTTCTGATTCCCATAGGCTTGAATCACTGAATCAGGGACATCTTCTTTGGCTAAATCAGCCAAAGCATGAGAGGCCGCTATTTTCATTTTCATATTGATGGCCGTGGCCCTCACATCGAGTGCTCCCCTGAAAATAAAGGGAAATCCGAGTACATTATTGACTTGGTTGGGATAGTCCGACCTTCCGGTCGCCATGATAAGATCTTTTCTCACACTGATTGCATCTTCATAGGTGATTTCCGGATCCGGATTCGCCATAGCAAAGACGATCGGACGTTCGTTCATGGATGCCACCATGTCTTTGCTCACAACATTGGCCACAGAAACCCCCATAAACACATCCGCGTCCTTCATCGCATCGCCGAGAGTTCTCAGCTTGGTTTCTTTGGCATATTTTTCCTTATACGGATTCATGCCCTTTTCTCTTCCCTTGTAAATCACGCCCCGAGAATCGCACATGGTGATGTTTTCCCGTTTGACTCCCAATTCGATATACAGATTGGCAACGGCGATCCCGGATGCTCCGGCACCATTGATCACAATTCTAACCTGGTCGATTTGTTTTTTTTGCAGCTCGATAGCATTGAGCAGACCAGCTCCTGAGATGATGGCGGTTCCATGCTGGTCATCATGAAACACAGGGATATTCATTTCCTTTATCAAGGTCTCCTCTATTTTGAAACATTCAGGAGCTTTGATATCTTCCAAGTTAATACCGCCAAAAGTGGGCTCCAGGAGTTTCACCAGCTTGATCACTTCATCAGGATCTTCAGAGTCGACTTCAATATCGAACACATCGATGTCCGCAAACCTCTTGAACAGAACCCCTTTTCCTTCCATAACTGGTTTCCCGGCTAGGGCACCAATGTTTCCCAATCCGAGCACGGCTGTGCCGTTTGAGATCACGGCTACCAAATTCCCCTTGGCCGTATAGGTATAGACTGACTCAGGAGACTTTTCGATCTCCCGACACGGCTCGGCAACTCCCGGCGTATATGCCAAGGACAGGTCTCTTTGCGTAACACAGGGCTTAGTGGAGCAGACTTCTATCTTCCCTCTTCTTCCCCTGGAATGATAGTCCAATGACTCTTCTTTTGTTATGGCCATTCTCAATATCTCCTCATGTGGAATTTAAAAGTAATATTTTATTGTGATTGTTGAGTACCTTAAATTACTTCCCTTCAAACTTGTTTGACCTACATTAAAAGCGTGAGAAAAACCCCCGCAGCTATGGCTGATCCGATGACACCTGCGACATTCGGTCCCATAGCCGGCATCAATGGATTGACCTGACCCTTTGTTTCACCCGAGACAAACTGTTGAACGACTCGTGCCGCCATGGGAACCGCCGAGACACCAGCTGCACCAATACAGGGATTGATTTTCTTCTCCCTGGACAGGAACAGGTTCAACATTTTGGCAAAAACGACACCACCTGCTGTTGAAAACGAGAAAGCGATGGCACCCAAAAACAGAATAAAGATTGTCCTGACGCTCAGAAAATGTTCGGCATCCATGGTGGCCCCCACCGCAATCCCGAGAAAGATCGTGACAATGTCGATCAAAGCTCCCCCGGCTGTCTTGCGCAGGCGTTCGGTTACGCCGCACTCCCGCAACAAGTTTCCAAACATCAGCATACCGATAAGAGGTGCGCTGGACGGTATGGCCAAGGACGCCGCGATACCAGTCACGATCGGAAAGAATATGACGGCTGTTTTGGAAACGGGAATAACCTGAGGCATGTCGATTTCACGCTCTTTTCTGGTCGTCAAGGCTCTCATGATCGGCGGTTGTATGATGGGGACCAATGACATATAGCTGTACGCGGATACAGCAATCGGACCCAACAAGTGTGGGGCAAGCTGGCTGGCAAGAAAGATGGACGTCGGACCATCCGCACCGCCGATAATGCCGATGGAGGCCGCTTCTTTAAAGTCAAAACCCAAAAGATACGCGGCACCCAAAGCAGCGGCAAAAATACCCAATTGTGCGGCCGCACCCAGAAGAAAGGTTATGGGTCTTCCCAAAAGCGGCCGGAAATCCGTCAAGACACCCACGCCCAGGAAAATAATGGGCGGGAGCAATTCAGTCTTGATCCCTTGGTTGTAGATCAATGCGATGATTCCCTCACCGTAAGATCCCATCCGTGCTAAAGGGAGATTGGCCAGGACGGTTCCAAACCCGATGGGGATCAAAAGGAGAGGTTCATACTTTTTGGTGATGGCCAGGTAGATCAGAATGCCGCCGACAGCAAACATGACCAAGTTTCCCCAGCTCAGGTTGGCGAATCCTGAAGACTGCAAAAGTTTTAACGCGGTTTCCATAGGACGATCTTTCAGGAGATTGTCATGATGGGCTTTGTCTGATCGATTTCATCCCCTATATTGACATGAATCGCGGTGACCTTCCCGTCACAGGGTGCGACAATATCGTGTTGGGCTTTCATGGCCTCCACTTTGGCTATTATTTCTCCTTTCCTGACCGTATCCCCGATACTCACAAGTATATCCGTCAATTCGACTGCGCCGGCAAAAGTAGATCGAACGTCGACACCCATCTTTTCAACGGCAGGGACAGGGGCAGACACAGGAGCAACCGGTTCGGCTGGAGGCGCGCCTTGCATGGATACCGGCTCCACAGTGACCGTGAAGACTCTGGACACATTATTTTCTTTAACCGTACATTCCATCGTCACGGGACCCGCATGCGTTGGCGGAGAGGGCGCCGCTGCTACTTCGGGTTTATCGATTCTTTTCCAGGGAATGTCTATTTTAGACCTTCCAGTCAAAAAGAGAATTCCCTCGTTAAGGTCGATTGTTTTTCCCGGCTCCATGGCCGCCAGAACCAGAAAAACATTCTTCTCAGAAACGGGCAGATTCCTTTCTTCCAGCGCTTTTCTGGCCGGCTCGATATTTTTAGGAGCGGCATCCAGCGGATCTCCCTGACAGGGGGGCAGATCCAGCTGTTCTGAAGCCAGCTTGATGACTTCAGGATCAGGAGGCAAGGGGCTTTTGCCGAAATAGCCAAGGATAGCCCTCCCAAATCCGGCGTCGATCTTTTTCCAGCGACCGTCGAGCGCATTGTTGAGGGCCTGCAGCCAGTATTGCTGGCTGCCAGGGGTATCGCTCGTCCAAGCCCCTCCAGCCTCCACCACAACCGGAAATTCAGCCAGAATGTCCCCGCACCTGTCGAGAATCCCCTCTTTCTCCATCATTCGGACAATGGCGCCAATCGCATCGCCTGCCAAGGGGAAACTAAGAATGCGGGCATCGGGGGTCGTGGCTGCCGGATGAAAAGCATAATCACTCCTGATTTGGCCCAGCGCTTCTTCGATCATGGGCATCTTCGTATGATCAACGTTCAGAGAGTATCCCGTTCCTTTAAGGGCATACGCCATGGAACGCACATCGGGTTGCGCAGCTCCACCAGCCAAGGGCTGGACAGAACAATCGATTCCATCAACACCACCGGCAATGCCAGCCATGTAGCAGGCTACGGCCGTGCTGGCTGTGTCATGAGTGTTTTGCCACAACAGCATCTCCGGCGGCATGATTTTCTTGAGTCCGACAGCTGTATCATACAGGGTCTTTGGATCGGTCGTCCCGCTGGCATCCCTGAGGCAGATGCTGTCTATAGGAAGGCCGCTGTCCAAAAGCCGTTTACCGATATCGATGTAGAAGTCGGCCGTATGGACCTTATCCAAACGGAATGGCAGCCCCATCAGAGTGATACAAACCTGAAGGTGCATTCCGGCTTTGACAATGGGCTCAGCCGTGTGGATCAAATTTCGCACATCGTTCATGTAATCGAAACTCCGACTCCAGCTAGCGCCATTTTTCTTCAGCAGTTCGGCTTGAAGTTGCAAACTTTCTATCGATTGCGGCGTCAGGGTGACCCCGCAGACCGACCGGGTAAGAATCTGCAAGTTGACATCCGGACCCACAGTCTCGCGCGCGGTTGTCATATTTTCAAAGGGATCCTCGTTCAAGTCAAAATAGGAGGTCTGAAAGCTGGCCCCGCCGCCAAAGGCAAAATGATCAATACCAGCTTCCGCAGATACTTTCACAGCCGGGAGAATATCTTTGAGCCGGACTTTTCCGCCGAGAACACCCTGAAGTCCATCATGAAAGGGTACGAACATGACCCGGATTCTTTTCTTTTTCTCAGTGAATATCATTTCCTCTCCTCGACATGTGTTAGCTTTGTTCCGGGAAAGACGTTTTGCACCGCCGCGGCGAGGGCGGCTATCACCGCCTCATCGGAAACCGCTTTCTTTTCAGGAAAAATGAGCATAATGAGTTTCATCGTCAAAGCCAGGAGCGTAAGGATAATGAAGACAATTAAAAAGGCCGCTCCACAAATAACCACCAATTCAGCAGATTGCAAGGATGAGCCTCCTAAAGATACGGTCAGATACCCCTATGGCAGGCATTGAGATCATAAGGCCATAACCTTTATTGCATCGACCAAACTCGGGACCGTTCCATTGATAATGACTGGTAGTATAAAACGCCGAATCTCGGCTGTCAAGAAAGTTTAGTCACAGAAGATCAGCCTTCCTTTTTTGATGGGTTTTTCGACGCCATCGAGCCATAGTTCAAGGTTCTCACCGATGGCAAACACCCGGCCCGAGCCCAATTCTTCCTGCTGGCCGTCCTCCGGGTCGCTGAGTATTCGAACCTCCCGGCCAACCACCACCGACCGTTTTCTGTACACATTGAAGAGCCTCGACCACTGTCCTTCGAGAAGCAAGTGGTAATTCCTGCTCAGCCGGTCTAGCATCGTAGATAGAATTTTTTTTTGCCGGAGTGGAGTATCCTCTGCAATGAATTCACGGATCGCACCTGCTTTGGGAACATAGGGATCCGCCAGAAGATCCGGCTTTTTTTCCACGTTGAGGCCCACTCCCAAAACGACGGATGCGACAGTCTCTTCGATACTCGCCGTGTGGACAAGAAACCCGGCAACTTTTGCCCCTTCGCAGAAAACATCATTCACCCATTTAACACCCGCTTTGCCCTCCATCCCGCTGATGGAGTCGATAGTTTCGACAATGGAAACCGCGGCTAGAACAGGAAATCCAACGCCAAAACGTTCAATTTTTTTCCTCGGTGCCAGGTGAGCCGTCAGATGAACATTGCCCTCCAAAGCCGTCCAGTGTCGCTTTCTTTGCCCATGAAAACCATAGCCGGTTCCAGCCAAACAGATAATCCCGTCTGTCACCTCCGGGTGAGACTGGGTGAATTTGACGAGCACATCGAACTGAGATGAGGGTGCCTCGCTGACGAGGAAGGCATGAGTCCAGTCTTCGCTAGAAGCTGCAGTATTCCGGTAAACGGTCTGCTCGGCAAAGAGCCTGTCCATCAGCGCTGGCACGCCTGCCTCCTGACCAGAAAATTTGACCGGTTTCCATTCCTGAAGCGGATCGACCAAACTCTCAGCAAACAAAACGCTATCCGTAAAGACGTTCATGTTACCCATAAATTGCCGGAATCTTCGCTCCATACACTACCATCTCTTCGGTAAGATTTGCAAAACATAATTGCACGAAAGGGCAATTTTTCTTCCATCATACCTGCCCACCCGCCTTCAAATAATTCCCACCACATGATCAATCGGTAACGCACGCAGAGTCTGGTTCCATCAGTGATCCAGAGGCGTTTAGGCAGAGAAATTTGAGGTTGCAAAGCTCTGCGGTTACATCTACAATCTTCAACATCCGGGCGAAGCCATGAAAAACTACAGACTGCCAAAAAGAACGACCGAAGCCAAATTTCGTTTTCATCTGCAGTCAAGCATCGATTTCCGGTTCCCCTACTATGACCCGGCAAATCCTTACAGGAAAAACGGCCTGTTCACCCAGCTGGAAGACACCCTCATGGAAGCGGGCGAGATCTTTCAGAAAGAATACGGCGATCAATTTGTTTCCATCAACTTGAGGGGAAGTTGGCTCCGCGGCATACCTCTCGAAGACGACGATATCGATCTGCTCTTCATAGTGCGCAACCTGCCCAAAAAAGAGCAGAATCACATTCTGGAGTATTGCCGCAGCGCACTGCGGAAAAAACACGACATTTATAAAGTTTGCGAGGGGAAGCACCTAGGAAGCACACATGTGGATCCCATTAATTTTTTCGATATGGCCAATATCGGCCTAATCTTCAATTCCTTCATGTTTGGACTCAATCAATTCCTCGATGAGGACAGCCAAAAGGAGAGAGATAGATACCAGGATTCCTTTTTCGGCTCGAAAATGAGGGAAAAGCTCATCGCCTTTCTGAAAAGTGGGGTCCTCGTTCCCTATGTTGGCTGGATATACGGCAAATGGAAAAAGAACGAGGTCTTCGATGAACTGACCCGATACCTCCCGATCCCGACACAAAAAACAAACATCTACTCCGAGAAAGAAGTCAGTGCCACAAAGGGAATCATCCGCAGGGCCTTCATCGCCCGCAACCTGATCTACCCCTCGACGAAAATCGAACACTTTGTCCGGCTTGCAGCCAGCGATATCGCTGTCTTCATGGAGGAAGCCCTGGATCTCTATGAAGTCCTGCGGCCTCTGCGCAGAATTCATGCACAGGCCGTTTTGAATTATATCTACACCTCAGAGATCGAACTCAAACTTTTTGGCCGGAGAATGATTGTCGACCGCGTGGAAAAATTCACGGGCAACTACAACAAACTCGTGGACTACATTCTTCACGTCCAATTTTAAACTTGATAGTATCAAAATTACTTGTGTGATCCTATTTCCTCTCCAGGATTTCAAGCTTTAGGAGGAAGGACCTCACAGCGTTTATCAGGACAAAGAAAAGGAGGGGTCAGAGATTTAAAGGAAGGATAGAGAAGGCAGGGTTGGGGATTGGCCGACAGAATCGGTTTTGGAGTTCATGCCAACCAATCCCTCTGTTTGTGGGTGGATCTCATCATGAATGACCTCGGCAGACTAGGCTTTTCGAATTTTGGTCTGATCATGAGCCGCATCTGCTTTGGCCAACCAGTTGGAAATGATTTCGTAGCCCGCTTCTTTACCGACCTTGACCATTTCGACTGCCGGCAAGGAAATCAAGCTGAACCCGACCAATGTGATGAGAACTGCAGCCATGAAGATCACTACTCGTTCTCTGAGTTTCATTTTCGTCTCCTTTCTCAAATTTTTTTCGCTCATTGTTTGAACCGACAACGTAAATTGCAATTCGCGTGCCAACATTAGAGATACAGGGGGGACAGCTGCTTTTATTCAAAAAAAGGAGGGAAATTTGTCCGCGTCATTGACAGATAGCGTCCGATATCGAACAGTCAGTCCGGGAAGTCACTGCTCTGGCCGAATTTTTTATTGACGATCATGGCGATGGAGGCATCGCCGAGGATATTGGTGGCTGTGCCAAAAGAATCTTGGAGTAAGAACAGGGCAAACATGAGACCCAGAGCCTCTTCACCGAAACCAAGTATTCCGGTCAACACCGGCCAAGCGGCCATGACTGAACCCCCGGGCACACCGACAGCCCCCACCTCGATGACACTCAAGACAAGAATAAACAGAACGAGAGTGTAGGTTGGAGGTATGGAGTGCGAAGTGATCAGGGAAATGGTGATGGCGATGATAGTCATAGTCATGCCCGAGCCGGACATGTGGATCTGCGAGCAGAGCGGAAAAACAAAATCCGCAATGTCATCCTTCATGAAGGAGATGGCTTTCCCCCTCTCCAACGACACGGGTAGAGCCACTGCGCTGGATGTCGTCCCGAAGGCTGTCAGATAAGCCGGAACCATGGTCTTGATGACCGGCAGGGGATTGTTCCGGCTGTAAACGCCCGCGACACCATACTGGAAGAGCAACCAGAGGCACTGCAAAACCACTATAATGAGAAGCATGTAGCCAAAAACACGAAGCTTGGGCACCAGATCTCCTCTGTAGGCTATGAGAGAAAACACACAGCAGATGTAGAAAGGAATGATGGGGATGATCACCCGTTGGACCATGGCAAAGGCGATATCCCGTCCTTCGCGCAGGATTTTCATCAGTGTCTCTCCCCTGGTCCAAGTTAGGCCAATCCCTAAAACAAATCCCAAAACCATGGACGTGATGAGAGACTCCGAGAAGGGAAAGGGGATCCTGAGTTGCACGAGGTTGACAGGGATTTCCCGGGCCTGGACCGAACGGTACACAAGCTCTGTGATCGATGGGAACATTTTGAAAAAGACGATGATAACAACAGCACCCACAGCGCAGGCGATCACCGTATAGAAGTAGGCCAGACCCAAGGTGAACTTCAGAAGACGGCCTGCCCTCCTTCCCAGCTCGGCAATGCCGAGCGAGAGAAAAGTGATCATGATCAGCGGCAAAAAGAACTGGATGATGTCCTTGAGCAAAGATTCGCCAAACACCACAATTTGCATGGTCCAAAGCAAACCCCACTTGGCCGAAAAATTGCCGATGAGAATGCCTAAGACAATCCCTAAAAGAAGCTTCAGGATTAAAGCCGTCTGTTTCATAGCCATGGAGTCACCCCGCTCAACATATCTGGAGTTATAGTGAATTGCCTCTCTCTTTGCAAGAAAAATATCCCACTTCCTTTCCTCGATTCTATGGGCAAAACTGCATTCACTGTTCGTGGGTGATGTTAAGACTGCTCGGAGATCCAACCGGGAACAGATCCTTGGCCGAAAGCAAGAAACAGAGGACACATGCACCCGCTTATGTTTGCCCGGTCATGGCATTAGCCTATCTGAACTGTTTAAACAGGACTTTCCGGCCGACTGTTTTTCAGCAAAAATATCAGAAAGCGCTTTGGAAAAAGCGATTCTTTGGATACAATCAGACTATCGCCCCAATCAGGAGATTCGCATGAGTATCCCCATTGACCGCGAATATGCCGTGGAAACTCTCAAAAACCTGGTTCGTATCAACTCCATAAATCCCGAATTGGTCCCCGGTGCGCCGGGGGAGGTTATCATTGCCGAACATATTGCAAGGGAGCTGACAGAGCTGGGTCTGGAGCCACGCATTCAGGAACTGAAACCGAAGAGATGCAATGTTATTGCTGTCCACAAAGGACGCGGAGGAGGACGAAATTTGATGCTGAACGGGCACATGGACACCGTGGGCGTGGAGGGGATGACGAATCCTTTTGCCGCTGAAATCAAAGACGGAAAGCTCTACGGCCGCGGCGCGCAGGATATGAAGGGAAGCCTGGCAGCCATGCTCGCCGCTTTCAAAGCACTTTCCGACACCGGAACTCAGCTCAAAGGAGACCTCATCTTCACCGCAGTCGCCGACGAGGAACACGGAAGCTTAGGGACAGAACACATAGTCAAGAATTATACGGCAGATGCCGCCGTGGTCACAGAACCCTCAGGGCTCGAGATCGGTTTGGCTCACCGGGGTTTTTACGTGTTCGAAATCACAACTAAGGGTTTCGCCACCCACGGCAGTCTCTTCCAGGAGGGCATAGATGCCAATATGCACATGGGTCGCATCATGACTGAGCTCGACCGCCTCTCGCGGGCATTGCTGCAAGGACCGAAACATCCGCTCATAGGCCCTCCCTCTCTGCATATTCCTTTGGTCCACGGCGGGCAGGGACTCTTTATCTACTCGGATAAGTGCACACTATCCGTGGAAAGGCGCACTCTGCCGGACGAAACTCATGAAGACGTGATGAAGGAGATGGAGAGTGTCCTGGATAGGGTTAGAAAAGAGGACAGCACCGTCGATGTCACCTTTAAAGAGATCATACACAGGGACGGCTACGAAATAGAACCCGAGGCGGAGATTGTCCAAATCCTGACCAAAACAGCCTCGCATGTTTTACGCAGCAAACCAGTCTACGCGGGGCATCAGTGGTGGGAGGATTCGGCTATACTGGGAGATGCAGGCATCGCCACAGTCATATTCGGCCCAAAGGGAGCAGGAGCGCATTCCCACGAGGAGTGGGTCGACATCCAATCCGTTTGCGATACAGCGTCCATCTTGGCTGAGACAGCCATTCGTTTTTGTAACTAGTCACACGTACAGCTTGGCCACCGGCGCTTTATCTGTGGCGGCGCCAGTCTGCATTTGAATAGAAGTGCTCGAGTTCTTTCCAGAAATCCTTCATGTTAGCCGTCATAATCACCATGTCATGCGTTTTGCCCATCTGATCCCTCACATAATCGGGGATGACGATCTCCTCATGAAATCCAAGCTTTCGGCAGATGTTGCGGGCCGCAGCCTGGGGACGCATGAATCGCACCACGACCTTTTCCACCTTTTCCCCTGCAGCTATGTAATAGAGTTCCCTCAGCAGAATCGTGCCCAATCCCTTGTGCTTGTAGTCGCTAACCACGTTGACCCTCAATTCAGCCTGGTGTTTCTTCCATTCTTCGGCAGAAAATTCGAGAGTGCCGTCAGCAATAACCCTATCCCCATCCAGCGCCACGAGCCGGACAATCTCTCCTGTCCTTGTCCGCTTGATTCGTTGGGTAACAACATCTCTATCCAAGACATCCACACGGAGATACCTGCGGTCTTTTTCGGGAATGGATCGATAGAATGCCATGAGTTTATCCAAATCCTTGAGAGTCAATGTCCGGATGAGAATTGTCCTGCCGTCTTTTAAAGTTTCCCTTTTTTGCATTATTGACCTCCTTTATTCCAAAGTTAAAGTATCCATAAGGTAAAACGTTCTTCCCTCAAACATCTTCGAGGCCGCAATAAGGTCCTCCTGGACGAGCCAAAAAAGGGATCCCCGGACTAAAGAACGGTGGCCATTGCTTCGGCTGAAAAACATATTCAACCATCCTTTTTTCTCGGGATAGTGGCAAAGGGAGACCTGCTCTTCCTCGGGAATCCCGGCTAATCCTTTGGCTATGGTGACCGCCCTATCCAGTCCTCCCAGTTCATCCACAAGCCCGTTGGCTTTGGCCTGACGGCCTGTCCAAACACGGCCGTGAGCCAGTTTTTCCGCCTCTGCGAAGGTCATGCCTCTGTGTTCAGCTATATCTCTGAGCCATTCGTTGAAACCATCCCAATGATTTTTTTCGAAGCGTTCTCTCTCTTCAGGGCTGAAGTTTCGATAGTCAGAAAACATGAGCGCCATAGGTCCTTTGGTGGCAAAATCGTAAGTTATGCCCAGCTTGTCGTACAGCCTCTTCAAATTGGGCTTCATCGTTATCGAGCCGATGGAGCCGGTCAGGGTCATCGGGTTGGCCACGATTTTACGGGCCCGGTAGGAGATATGGTATCCTCCTGAGGCCGCCACATCGACCATGCTGACCACAACGGGCTTGACTCGAGCCGTCCGTTCGACCTCGTGGCCGATCAGGTCGCTGGCCAAGGCTTCTCCTCCTCGGCTGTCAACCCGGAAAACAACGGCCGCTATTTTGTCATTCTTTCGGGCTCGCCGCAGGTCAGCCACAACTGTTTCGTGGCCCATCACCACACCCAAAACAGGATTGACACCGCTTCTCCTCCCCCCGATCGTACCCTGGGCGTGAATCACAGCAACTTTTTTCTCACCCCCGAGGCCGAGCTTTCGGGGATTTTCCTGGGAATACCGCGCCAAGGAGACCAGAGGAAGCTGTTTGTCCCCTTCCCGTTTGAGCATGTCTTCCAGCTCATCCCAGTAGAGAAGGTGATCAATAAGCCGGCTTTTCCTGGCCTCTTGGGCGGTAAACACGGCATGCTTCATGAGACCGATGATGGTCTCCTCAGATAAACGGCGATCTTCTTCGAGTGCCCGGGCAAAGACTTCCCACCGTTCATCCAGCAGCCACTCTTTGTTTTCTCTCGATTCGGGGGACATATCGGTCCGGGTGACCATCTCGGCTGCACTTTTATAGTTCTTTATCCGGTGGACGTTCATCTCAACGCCGATTTTTTCCAGGGCCTTTTTCGCGTGTTGCGTCCCCATGGACATCCCGATGAAGGTGACACTTGCCGAGAGAGGCATACATATGGAATCGCAGGACGAAGCCAGGAAGTACGTCCTTCTATCCATGGAATCCGCAAAGGCAAAGACCTTTTTCCCCTTTATTTGGATTTTTTTGATGGCCTGACGCATTTCCTGGAGCATAGCCATGCCTGCCCCGTTGCTCGCGCTCAGTTTCAGGATAACGCCATCCAGACGATCGTCCACGCCTGCTTTTTCCAGAGAATCGAGAACCGCCTGCAGCGTCAGAGGATCTCCACCCATAAACTTGTCCAAAATATCGGCCGGGGGATCATACTCCAAGACTTTTCCGTAGACGTCTATGACCAAATAGGAGTGATCCGCGATTTTCGTTTTCCGGCTCGACTGAACAACGAACATCGCCAGAACAAGCACGACGATTCCAATCACGACCAATAAGGCCAGAAGCGAAGCAAAAAAAGACCGCAAAAACGCTTTCATGTCTTGACCTCCTGAAAGGGACCGAAACCAGGTATCCCCGCAGATATGCTCTAGTTGTATTGTAATAAGAAAAAGAATGGGACACAATACCCAATTCCAAATGAACAGCCTTTCCATCCCTTCAGATTCATCTTTGGACTTGGTATTCGATAGCTGGGTACTCATTATTACGATGAACCAGGAAGGATAAGGGGAGCGTCTTAGTTTGGGTTGGCTCAAGACCGTGTCGCCTCCAGCACCCCGCACAGATTTTCACTGCCGTTCAGTTGCTCCTTAACCGACAGCAAGGGGAAGCCAGGCAAAGATTCATGGCTGGAGGTCGGTGCCGAGGTTCCTTTTTCTGTGAACGAAAGGCGCCGGCTCCAATGCCGGCCCTCACGGATTCGGCTGTGCTGTCTTCGAAATCCTTTCCATGTGTTTTTTAATTCTTACCTGAGACAGGGAAAAGATAAGAAGGGCCACCCAAATAAGGCCAAAGCTGACGACATGAACCTGGGTGAAAGACTCCCTATAAAGAAACACACCCAGCAAGAGGTGGCAGGTGGGGGCCAAATACTGGAGGAATCCGATGCTGGAAAGGGGAATCCTGCGGGCCCCGCGGGCGAACCAGACCAGGGGAACGGCTGTGACAATACCCGCGCCGACAAGCAAAAGATGAAGGGATACCGATGCATTCCCCAACACAGTGTTTCCCGCGCCGATGAGATAAACAAGAAAGCCGATCGACAAAGGGGAAAGGAATGCCGTCTCCGCAGTCAATCCTGTGAGGGCTCCAACCCGCGATGTCTTGCGCAGCAGACCGTAGACTCCGAAAGTCCCGGCCAAAGACAGGGCTATCCAGGGGACGCGGCCGTACTGGAGGGTCATGTAGGCCACACCCAGAACAGCCAGGGCAAAAGCCGCCAACTGCCAGACTGTCAACCGCTCCCGGAGGATGATCACGCCCAGCAGCACACTCAAAAGAGGATTGATGTAATATCCCATGCTGATCTCGACGAGGTGGTCGGCGTTGACCGCCCAGATAAAAATGAACCAATTGGTCCCGATGATAAGCGCGCTGACAAGACTCGAAATCCTGTTGTTCGCGGATGAATAGGTTTCTTTAATAAGCGGCCAGCGTTTTTTTATCCCGTTGAACAGAGCCAAAAAAACGAATGACCAGAGTACACGGTGAGGCAGGATTTCAATCGCCGGGACCTCTTCAAGAGCCTTCCAATAGACTGGAAGGAAACCCCATAAAAGGAAAGAGGCGACCGCATACCAAGTTCCGATAATCCGATCTCTGATATTATCACTCATGGGAACGCATCCTGAACTTGTGACAGATGAGAGTTCACTAACCTGTGCAGTTTTTTTAAAACGTCTACATTGATTTCAATGTTTTTATGTTCAGTATCCTTGTCTGCACATATGGAAATATCACAGATTGAAACACGATTTCAAGGAATTCGAACCCGAATATGTGGCCATCGAGAACTGGACCCTGATCTGCTTCCGGTGGTTCTCCAAATCATTCCAGCGACACTTTGAAATGAACTATACGCCTTTAGCCACCCGAGCGGGGCACACTGTGCTTCAAAAGAAATCCAACAAAAACCATAGAGCTGTCGGTTTGGACTGACAGCCAGGATAGATCCTGTCGCATCTCAGAAGTCATCTCTTTGCTTGTCTGAAAATATTCGTTTTCCGCAAACCCTAGCATACTCCGTTTGCGACGCGTAACGATTTCCTGGCTGCCACCGTTTTTAAATACAGGTGGGAATATTTCACGCCAAAGATTGTATTAAAAGTGTGAGGACAATGATTGGGGCAGAAAAAATTTTTTAGGAGGCAGAAATGTCAACTCAAGCAAGGTTTGGAAGTGCGATGGTGAGCATCCTGGCTTTGTTCGTCCTCTTCATGAGCACAGCACCCCTCAAGGACGCCGGTGCCATCAGAGGCTATGTCTATGACATCAAAGGTAATCCTGTTCCCGGCGTTGTTGTTATCGCCAGAAATAGCAGAACAGGTGCCGAGACAAAAACGCTCACGGGTCTTAACGGCTATTTCCATATGGCCGCTCTCGCCTACGGCCCGTACAAAGTAAGGGCAGAGCTCACGGGGACTGACAGCATCACGCTCAAAGGCGAGCTAACCGAAGAAAGAAAAACTCTCACGCTGACGTTCACGTTCAAGCAAACCCTCAAGGACATGGAGGAGAAGCTGGCCGACAAAACATTAAAGGAGGGTGTCGTCGGCGGCGTAACAGGCGGGGTGAGAAACCAAGCGATCTACAGAACCAGACCGGGCGAAGCGCCCTTCCCTGTCTCGTACCATCAGAAGTTCAACACTGAAGAATACGACAGGATCTACGAAATCGGGTTCCGGGATTCGTTGACGAATCCCCTGTCCACCTTTTCCATCGATGTGGACACCGCCTCGTACGCCAACATCAGGCGCTTCATCCAGAACAACCAGTTTCCCTACGAGGATGCGGTGAGAATCGAAGAGATGATCAATTACTTCTCCTATGATTATCCCCTTCCGGCGGACAAACATCCCTTTGCCGTGTATACGGAGATTTCCGCCTGTCCATGGAACGCCGGACACCGGTTGGTCCATATCGGGCTTCAAGGCAAGAAGCTTGAGACCAAAGACGTCCCCCAGAGCAATCTGGTGTTTCTGCTGGATGTCTCCGGGTCCATGCAGCCGGCCAACAAGCTTCCCCTGCTTAAAACGGCGTTTAAGCTCCTGGTGAACGAGTTGGACAGCAAGGATCGGGTGGCCATTGTCGTCTATGCCGGAGCCGCGGGATTGGTGCTTCCCTCCACACCGGCCAGCCAGAAAAACACTATCCTTGAAGCCATAGAGAAACTCCATTCTGGAGGTTCAACCGCAGGAGGAGCAGGCATCAAGCTCGCCTACAAGGTGGCCGAGGAAAACTTCATTGCCAAGGGCAATAACCGGGTCATCCTGGCCACAGACGGTGATTTCAACGTGGGTATCTCGAGCACGTCTGGGCTGGTGCGCATGATTGAAGACAAGAGAGACAAAGGTGTATTCCTTACCGTTCTTGGATTCGGTATGGGTAACTACAAAGACGGTCGGATGGAGAAGCTGGCCGACAAGGGAAACGGCAACTACCATTACATCGACAATCTTTTGGAAGCCAAGAAGGTTTTCATCGACGACATGCGGGGAACTCTCTTCACCATTGCCAAGGATGTCAAACTCCAGATCGAGTTCAACCCGGCCAAGGTCAAGGCCTACCGGCTGATCGGCTATGAAAACAGAATGCTCAAGAAGGAAGATTTTGACGACGATACCAAAGATGCGGGAGAATTGGGCGCAGGGCACACGGTTACCGCCCTCTACGAAATCATCCCCTTCGGGAGCAAGGAAGAGATTCCCGGAATCGACGACCTCAAATACCAGACAACAAAGATCGATCCCAAAGCGTTCAAGAGCAAAGAGCTTCTGACACTCAAGCTCAGGTACAAAAGACCTGACGGAACAAAGAGCAAGCTGATCGAATCGGCCCTGGAGGATAAACCCATCGAGCTGGCCAGGACCTCCGCCAACTTTAAGTTTTCGGCGGCCGTGGCCGGATTCGGAATGTTGCTCCGCGACTCCGCGTTCATGGGCAACACGACTTACGAAAGCATTCTGAAACTCGCTCAAGACGGCAGGGGGCCGGACCGTCACGGCTACAGAGCGGAATTCATCAAGCTGGTGGAGATGAGCCGCCTGCTCAAACAAGTCAGCAGCAACTGATCGGTACAGGGCGGCATTTTGGGAACACCCAAGGTGCCGCCGTCGTTTTATTTGGGAAGAACTTTCTTTCGCATGGACAGAGTGACGACAATCACGACAACGACAATCAACACGACGACAAATAAAATCAACAGGAGCGAAAGATCCGCCTCTTCCTCGGCCGGTTGGGCCCCCTTCACAGGTAAGAGGACATAGGATGCCTGAGCCTTGGTCCGGTAAACACGCACCGTGGGAGGAGGAGACAGAACCGGAGTGGCGGCATTGTCTTTATCCGCGCAGGTGATGGTTATGCGTATCCGATGCCCTGCGTTAAATATATTCGAGGTAGGGTGGCCGTCAAATGCCAACTCAACCGGTTCACCAGGCGTTAAGTCCATCACATCTTCCTTATAGCTGCGGTGATAGGGATTCCCCAGGTTGTCATAGGGAGGCTCGTGGAGTGCCCGGTGCGAGGCCCGCATCGTCCCTTCGGTCACATAGTGCGAAACGTCCTCTGCATCGACCTCTTCGAGATAAAGGAAAAAGTCCCCATCCGAAGCTGTTGAACTCACCCAGAGATGAGCAACGACGTTGCCCGTGATTTCCAGATCCTCCTTTAGAGCAGGTGTCGTGTAAGTCAGTCCCTTTTCGTCATTGGGGGTCATATCGGGGTAGTTGAACTGGCCGCCGACGGCATTGTCCATCCGCGTGGCCGTCCCCGTTGTCGTGGTGTAGTCCACGGTGTACTCATCCGCGGCATTCGATCCTTTGGGCCTATCAGTACGCAAAACGCCGTCGTTGACCGAGGCCACACTGCCTGAAGGCCCTTCATGGAAATAGTACTTAATGGGCATGGATTCGGGGAGAGGCCATTCTGTGGCCGCATGCCAGGAATTATCCTTGGGTCCGTTCATCACATGGTAATAAATTGGATCCTCGTTCATGATCCCGTTGTCGATCCCTTTTAACCAGTAGTCAAACCAGCGGAGGGATTCCACAGCCACCAGCCCGAATTCTTCTTTGGCAATCTCAGGATCCTTCGGCGAGTGCGACCAGGCCCCCATCGCGATCTTTCTGGGGGCGGTGAAATTCCGGTACATCTGAAAGCCATCCCGGGTAAAGGAGTCAAACCACCCGCACCAGAGATACATCGGGATTCCTGAGGCGTTGATTTCTTCTGTGAACCCTGCCGGGCCCCATTCTTTGTACGGATAAGTGCCGGTGAATTCATCCCTGCTGTCACGGAACTCAAGGGGGGTAAAAATTTCAATCAGAGGCCGGCTCTGCTTGTGCTCTTCAATGGCGGCCTTGAGCAGAGTTTCATCCTCATCCCCGATGACAGGAGCCGCAACGATTTCCGTGTCCAATTGCCTGGTGAGCTCACTCCAGGTCCGGAGAAAATCGTCAAAATAGACCCCGTTGGGGCGGGCCACATAATACATATCATAAAGAGCGACAATAGGAAAAAGGGCTTTCAGATGGGGAGGTTTGGTGCTGGCCGCCATGAGCTGGGTTATGCCCAGGTAGGATCCTCCGATCATTCCCACATTGCCGTCACACCAGGGTTGGGAAGCCAGCCACTCATTGATTTCATAGGCGTCCTCGGTCTCTTCCTTGGTAAAGATCCCGTTCCAGCTTCCAAAAGACGCCCCGGACCCACGCACATCCGCCGAGGCCATGATATAGCCGTGCTTGAGCAGGGGCTGGTTTAAGCCGGAATCCCCCATGTGCCGCACCTTCCCGTTAACGATACCAGCCCTGCGATAGCGGGTGTGCTGCCAGATTACAGGTAAAGGTTTCTCATGGACTTGCCCAGCTTTGGCCGGCCGGATAATATCGATGGCCAGCTTGAGCCCGTCGCGCATGGTCAAGTACTGAGAAAACCGGACCCATGAGTCATAGGTCGCCTCAGAATAACCCTTGTATTCGCCGAACTTGGACACCCGTTCTCCCGCCTCATCTTGAGAAGGCAGGGAGACCGTCAGCAGGCATCCTGCCAGGAAAACAAGCGCAAGCCGCAAAGACCATGACAAGCGATGTTTTTTGATGGATTTTTGCCGCATCCAGCCCTCCTTCAAAAAAAATGGTAACCCCGTCTCATCGAGGTGAATATACTTTACATGATAGGCCCAAAGATGTCTACTGGAAGGTCCAAATCAGTGATAGAAGGGTCATTGAATGATCAGATTGATAATTTCAAAAACACGTCGATTCTTCCCCAGCGATGAAAAATCGACTCGGTTTCCGGCAGCGCTCTCCTTTCCCTGCCGGGAAAGGAACCATGCCCGCTTCGGCCTTCAAGCGGTTTTTTTCATTACACAATCTGATCACTCTCTGCTGCTTTGGATTGAGTGTCATCACTTTGGAAATGCATACATGTCCACTCATTCACCTTGACAGGAGGGGCTGCACTGTTTACCATTGCCTAAAATGACTAAGGTTGAACCTTGTTGAGCAAACCAAAAGCTCTCGAACAACCCCGGGTGGCTGTGGGCGCCGTTGTCTTTAAAGATGGAAAAATCCTGCTCGTCAAGCGGATCAAAGATCCCCAAAAGAAGACCTGGGCCATCCCCGGAGGTTCGGTCAACCTGGGAGAAACACTGCAAGAAGCCACCGAGAGGGAAATCAAGGAAGAAACAGGATTAACGATCAAAGCGAAAAAACCGATCCACACTTTTGACCATATCGAAAGGGATGAGAGGGGGGCGATCCGATTTCACTACGTGATTGTCGACCTCGAAGCCGATTTTGTCGGCGGAAAACTGACGCCGGCAGACGACGCCCTGGATGCGGGATGGTTTAGGCCCGAAGACTTGGACCGTCTCACCGTAACCGATGCCACACGCAAGCTTTTGCGCACGTTCGGCTTTCATTCTTAGAGGTCTCTTCTCCTTCAGCTATTCTGTTCACGCGGTGAGTTCAACGGTAATGTCCTGATTATGAAAACCTTTTGCCAGATTTTCTACAGCAAGAAAGACTTCGAGCGGCTTTCGCAACCACCAATGACGTATCGTCAGGTCGATATCGGCCAGGACAAAAAACAACCGCGTTCAACCTTTCAACAGGGAAAACGTATGTGTAAACAGAAAAGTGACACTTTCGGCCTCTCCATGTGTTTCATGGATGTAAAGGTCGAAAGCGAGTGAGACATGCTGGAATTCAAACAAACAGGGATCAACCTTGAAGAGTATTACACACGATACGGTCCGATGGTACTCCGGCGTTGTCGTCAGTTGCTCCGAGACGAAGACGGGGCTTTGGATGCCATGCAGGAGGTGTTCACCAAAGTGCTCATGAGAAAAGACAATCTGAAAGACATGTACCCTTCGAGTCTTCTCTTCCGCATGGCCACGAATGTCTGTCTCAACATGATCAGAGACAGAAAGGGCCATCTCAACATCAATGCCAACGATATCTTGTCAAAAATCGTCTTCATCGATGACAGTGAAGACAGGATGATGATCAACAGTATTCTCGACCGGATTTTCCGTAAAGAAAAGACATCGACCAGAGAAATCGCAGTTCTTCATTTTGTGGACGGGATGACCCTCAGGGAAGTTGCCCAGGAAGTCGGCCTTTCACTCTCTGGAGTTCGCAAGCGCATCAGGAATTTGCGAACGCGGATCCAGATTGAAAAGGAGGTCTATCATGACAATTAAGCCCGTCAGAGGATGGGAACTGGAGAGGTATCTCCTGGATGAACTTCCTTCGCAGCGCATGGAGGAAATCAGCCGGCTTCTGGAGGACAATCCAAAACTGCAAGCCGAACTCAAACGACTCCAGCAGTCCAACACCCGTTTCTTCAAAGAATTTCCGCCGGAGACAATCATCCCGAACATCCTAAGACAACACAAGACAGAAAAGGATCGAATAGAGCGGAAGGAGCGGCCTGTTCTCTTCAAACGACTCCTGTATGCTTCGCCCGTCCTGGCTTCGGCTCTGGTCATCCTCTTCATCGTACTTTTGAATCCAGGCGGAGACATGACAGAGGATACGAGAATCAAAGGAGCACCCTTCGTAGATCCCACAAGGCCTCACATTCTCATTCACAGAAAAATGGACACAGACACAGAACTTCTGCACAACGGAGACAGGGCTAAAGAGGGAGATCTTCTGCAGCTGGCCTATGTTCCGGCCGGACAACCCCACGGAGTTATCTTCTCTATCGATGGGAAGGGATTGGTCACACTCCACTTCCCTGAAAACCAGACTGGCAGCACACGGCTTCAGCCCAGAGATAGAATTTTATTGCCCTCTGCCTACGAGTTGGATGATGCCCCGGAGTTCGAGCGGTTTTTCTTTATCACCTCTCAGACAGAGATCCGCATTGGGAACATCCTGGGCAAAGCGAAAACGCTTGCCCAAAATCCAAGGAAGGCCAAAACAGCAAAGCTAGATCTTCCCGACGCTTACGACCAGTACACCACATTGATCATCAAAGGAGAGTAGTCATGCGTAAATCAGGTATCATACTCATTATCTCAATCTTAATGGTTATGACTCTTCATTCAGGGCCATTGTTTCCCTCACAGGCACAGGGCCAGGCTGTCATCAAGCGGTTTATTATGGCCGTCGGTACCAACAGCGGCGGTAAAGACAGAGTTCAGCTCCGATATGCCGTCTCTGATGCCAAAGCCATTCTTCAGGTCTTCCAGGATTTGGGTGGTGTTGCCGACGAAGATACCCTTTTCCTCAAAGAACCGGATGTGCGCACTTTCTACACAGAGCTGGGAAAATTTCAGTCCACAGTCAAAAAAGCCCAATCCGCATACAGCCGGGTGGAATTCATCTTCTACTATTCCGGGCATTCGGACGAAGAGCACATCCTTCTTGGCAAGGAAAAAATCGCCTACAAGGATCTTCGAGAGACCATCGAGGACATGGACGTGGATGTCCGGATCGCCATTCTCGACTCCTGCGCCTCCGGAGCCTTTACCCGGATCAAGGGTGGAAAGAAACGTCAGCCCTTCCTGCTGGACTCTGCCTATGATATGCGAGGGTATGCGGTGCTGACCTCGAGCTCTTCCAGCGAAGCTTCGCAGGAATCAGATCTGATTCGGGCCTCGTTTTTCACCCACTACCTTATCTCGGGAATGAGAGGGGCGGCGGATATGAGCCAGGATGGCCGCGTGACCTTGAGCGAAGCCTACCAGTTTGCCTTCAACGAGACCCTGACTCAAACCACCAAAACTGTCAGCGGTCCCCAACATCCGCACAACCACATCGCCATGTCGGGCACGGGCGACGTGGTGATGACAGATATCCGCAAGAGTGCTGTCGTTCTCGTGTTGGGCGAGGACATTCACGGCCGAATCTTCGTCCATGACACCAGCGACCGGCTGGTGGTGGAATTGACAAAGGCAGCGGGAAGAAGGATCGAGCTGGGCCTTGAGGAAGGGGAATATCGAGTGATCAACATCCCCAACGGGACGGTGTTCGAGTCGAAAATCATGCTTTTGCCTGGCAAAGATTTTGTGCTGACACCTAAAGAACTCGCAGAGACCGATCTCGAATACACCACCCCTCGAGGCGATAGAGCACAGAGAGTGCAGAAGCAGACTGTGCTCCAGGGGAAATCCAAGTATGCGCTATTCGGTCAATTGGATTCCAAATCCACCAGCCTCCCTGGAGGTTATGCTCTGTTCATGGGTGGACAAATCGGTGTGACCATAAACCAGGTCTTCTCCGTCGGTGTGGCGGGATACGGAAAAGCGAATTTCAACCCAGGTCTACCCGCATGGGGAGGAGTCACCTTCGGCTACGCCTTTTCACCCACTAGAAAACTGCATGTTCGAGCCACAGCATTGGTGGGCGCAGGAACGGCTCCTGTCGGAAGTGTATTCTACATCTTTGAACCCGGAGTCGAAGCCATCCTCAACCTTTCCCGTCTGATTAGAGTCCAGTTCGGACTCAGTATGCCCCTTGTCGATAAGACCACCAGCGCTTTGACGAATCCCATGTTCAATGTGTCCATCCAATTCGGAAAATGAGTGAGATGCAGCTGGATCTCCACACCATCTCTGGCTTACAATGGTTTATGATCAAGAAACACTGACAGGCATGGCCGCTGCCCGGATCAGCAAATTCGACGTCTGACTCCACGCATTCATTCAACTCGTCAGGAAAGCCGAATAAAAGAAGAGGCCGACCGCATGGATTCGGTCATGGATAGGCTTTCTGTACGCAATTTTTGCTGAGCTTTTAATCAGTTTTTGACTGGGATTGTGTATCAGCCGATTTGAACATGGCAATCTCGCGATCGAGGAAGAAGCTGATGAGCGTACGGATGACGACAATACTGGCCAAAACCGCCATGTCCTTAAGGGTAGGGTGGGTGACGGTGCCGATGATATCCGCTGCAATAAGAAACTCGATGCCCAGCAGAAGGTAGGATCCCAGCTGATGCCTCAGGCTTTCTCTCTCATAATAGACGCTCTTCTTTCTGATACGTGATGCCTCAAGAACAATGACCCGCACCAGTGTTAGCACCACCCCCCAAATGATGATGGCAACACCTGCGATTCCAATACCGACCGATATTTCGTGCAGGATATTTATCATCATATAATCCTCCTCTTCATTCGCATTTTTTCCGATCTTTGCATTCGGACTGGATCTACATCAGTGGCTGCTCGGTCCAATGAAGCCTGGATGGAAGTCATTTCCCTAGGGGGCAGACCCGAATGACCAACACGCCTGATGAGTAGTGATTGTACCATCTACTCATCACGTCTGCGCACAAACAGGAAATAGGCATAACACAAAGCAAGCAATAGGTAAAGCAGGATGATTGGCCAGCCAAACTTAATCAATCCAGAAATGGAGGCCTGTACAGATATGATTATGGCTATAACATAAGTGATCAGGAAAGCGAGGCTGATGGCCCGCTTGGATATGTATTCTTCGGTATTTCTGTTGAACCAGGCCACAAGGGCGATGGCTATGGACCCCAATCCCGCGTACTGGGCCATCATGATCACTTCCCGACCCAGGGCGACGCCATAGAGTGACAGCACTTTGGCCGGAACCACAACGGCACAGATGCCGCTTCCTCCCAATACGACGGCATTAACGATAAAGAGATGTTTCAGTTTCACCAAGGTCAATCTCCCTGGAGATAATGGCCCTGTGAACGAAGTGCTTTTTCTCTCCTTCACAGATTATGGGAATCGGCGTCTCCAAAAAGCTGGCAATAACTTCCGCCTTGAGCTTTGTGTCCTTGGGCATCTTCAGTTTAAGCTTTGGCTGCAGGTTCAAAGGGGGAAAGCTGTACCAATAGAGAGTTACTCTGTCCTTGATTTTTTTTTGGTATTGCACGCTGCATTCTTCCACGGTGAAGGGTTGATCGCCTTTAACGTCCAGAGTGACCGTGTAAGGCTGCTTTTCGAACTGGAGAAGGACATCCATGTCGACCACCCGGTCACTCCCCTGTTCTTCTGCGTGCACAGTCACTCTATCACCAATCCAGTCTAGGTCCAGAGGATACGCAATTTCCTTCACGCATTTCTTAGAATTCAACGTCTCCGGCTGTCCGGCTATATCCGCTTCAATCCCCTTCAGATAATCACCACTGGAAAACTCGATGAAGGTTTTATCCTTTTCCCCATCGTAACGCTGGTCAACATTGACCTCCTGTTCCCAGATGGAGGTGTAGCTGGGAAGGGTCATGAGGTAGGCCGCAAGGCCAACAATAACAAGGACAAGGGAAATGGCCACAGCCTTTTTTCTGAATCCCTTGAGCCAGAACAGATCACGGGTCGTGCTGTAGCGAACCGCGGCAAAACCCAAAATATGCGGCATAGCCCAGATAAACATGACCATGACCAGAGCGGTAGAAACGACAAAAGATGCAAGTCCTGTCTTGAAAGACTGCAGGAACATCGGAGCTATGCCCCTATATACGAACTCAGAATATTCCGGAATGAAGAGAGACCGCAGCGGAAGGTAGAGCGAGATAAGCCAGAGAACACCCTTGAGCCAGGTCCAGGGACATAGACAGGCCAGACTGATGAGAAAGAGAGCCGAGGCAGGATAGATTGCCATCCGCGGACCCGCGAATATCCAGAGGAGAGCGATGAAGACAGAGAGATAGACGGTTGCCCGGATGAGATAGAAAAAGGCATCCTTCCGCAACTTCCACCTGCCGAGCAGCTGCAGAGCCAGCCAGATTCCCAGGAGGAGGAAAGGAATGAGCAAAAGCAAGTGCGGCATGGGATGGGCGTACCAGAAGAATCGCTGGCCTTTGAGAAGCCTCATCATCCCATCAGCCAGAGACATGACAACAAGGAAAATGAGGAGTAAAGCCGCCAATTTGGGCCAGGATTTCTTGATCTTCTTCTCTTCGGCAAACCCGTTTCTTCTTTTGCGAGTGACAACCAAAGCCACTATGGCCATGAGGAAACTGAGGAGAAGAAAACCAATCATAGTCTGGGGGCTGATATAAATCGGCTTTTCGTTCAGCAAAACCAGCATGTAGTGGTCCTTGTTTGCAGCCGGTTGTTCACGGTCGAACTCGTCAACAAGGGCCATGAGCAGTTTCCCGCTCCTCTCCAGGCCGTCGATCTGGAAATTTTCGACCGAATCATGCCGGGTATGGATGGGGAAGCGGACATCGCTGACAAAGGCGATGGCCGGGATTCCTTTCTCCATGAAAGGCTGATGATCGGAGCCGGCTCCGCCCATGGCCGCATTCGAGCTCTGGAAGTGCGTGGGATAACTGATGTTGCGGTATCCGAGAGAATGGAAGGCATCGATGCTGGCCGAGACCAGCCAGCGGGGCGTCTGATGCTCCTGAGTGTCGATCCAGATCATGAGCGGAGAATCGTTGCTGGTCATGTCGAGCTGAAGCATCAGAGCGACATTATCCAGCGGATAGTGATCTGCAAAATGCTTCGACCCGACCAACCCGGACTCCTCCCCTCCGAAGGCGACAAAGACCAGGGTGGAATAGTGGGGCCTCTGGCTGTAGACACGGGCCAGTTCAATCAAAGCCGCCACACCGGAGACATCGTCGTTGGCGCCCGGTATTTCGGGTCCGGCTGAATCGATATGGGCTCCGAGCACAATCTCCCGTTGGCTTTCTCCAGCCAGATGGCCGTAGACATTGGCGCTTTGGGTATTGCCGCTCATGTACTGCGAGATGTACTGCCAGCCCACTTCGCAGCCGAATTCGTCCAGTTTTTTGGCAGTGTACTCCAGGGCTGCCCGTTCGCCCGGCGAGCCCATGGGCCGCGGTCCAATCGTTCCGGCCATGTGCTTGATGTGCTCGAAGGCCTTTTCTTTCGAAAAATCATCCGCAGAGAATAGCGCCAAACTTAGCACAAACAAAACTAATACAATTCCGGCTGCCCTTTGTGTCATTATCCCTCCTATCCACTCCTACCTACGAGAAAAGGACGAGAAGTGCTCCTGATATTTTCACCCTCTATCTAAGGCTTATATCATAGGTATAACCTCAGTTCAATCGCACCTTAAAAAATATCACATCGAAAAATCACATTTTGCCGTGATGAGAACGAAATCAATTGGAGTAAAATACTGCTGTCTAATTTTCACAAAGGAAACACGATGGCAAATAAAGAAACTTCACCCCGTTTCATACCGAAACTTGTTTTTTTCGTATTGCTCCAGGGGGCCTTTCTCTTCCTAACGGCTGGCACACTCCACTGGCCAGAGGCCTGGATTTACCTCGGCTTTTTTTGCGTCTATGGCACCGCCATCGGAGTTTGGCTGAAAAAGCATGATCCTGAGCTTTTTCACGAGCGGGCCAAGATCAAAATTCCAAAAAAAAGTTGGGATAAGATCATCGGGATCGGAGTGGGGCTTTTCTTCATTCCTGTCTTTATCATCCCCGGTTTTGATGCGGTGCGGTACGGATGGTCCCATGTCTCTGTCCCCGTTAAAATCTTCGGTTTCATCCTCTTCGCGGTTTCTGTAACATGGACAGCCCGGGTGGCCAAGGCAAACACCTATCTCTCCCGCATCGTGGAGATCCAGAAGGACCGGGGCCACAAGGTCATCACCACCGGACCCTACCGGTTTGTCCGGCACCCGATGTACCTGGGTTCGATCGGCTATATAATCAGCATTCCTCTTGCTCTAGGATCACTATACGCCCTCATTCCCAGCGCTCTGTGCGTCATCCTTCTCATCGTTCGCACCCGCTTCGAAGACAAAGCCCTCCATTCAGAACTCGAAGGCTACCCGGAATACGCCAAAAAAACGCGTCATCGACTTTTTCCTGGGATATGGTAGGAAAGCAAAAAGAGTGCGGGGGCCAAGAAAAAAGGGTGAACGGAGACCCAAAAGCATCAATACTGAAATCCGTCTCACATCCGGTTGCCGCCGCCAACCTGGAGTACTTGACCGGTGATCCAATCCGCCTGGTTCGAAGCGAAAAAGACAACGGCTTTAGCGATGTCCTCAGGCACGCCCACGCGGCGCAGCGGATAGCTTTTATCAAGCTCATCTTTTAGCTTTGACGGCATCCAGCCTGTCTGGACCGCTCCAGGCGAGATGACATTGACCGTGATATTGTAGGCCCCCAACTCATAGGCCGCCGCTCTGGTGAAGCTCTCCATGGCCAATTTGCTCGCACCGTAGGAGACGTTCGAGGGATGGGCGTAGGCCCCATCCGTGCTGATGTTGATGATCCGACCCCATCCGGCTTTCCTGGTGATGTGGCGTTCGGCAAATTCCTTCATCATCAGGGCCACGGCCCGGCTGTTCACGGCAAAGTGCTCGTCATGCGTTTCAGCGGTAATCGGAGTCATGGGAAAGGCGTCCACGAACAAAGGGTTTTTCTTCAACTCATCAGGCGGTATGAAAGTATCGCACCTGTCGAAAGCGGCATTGTTGACCAGGATATCCACAGGTCCGAGTTCCTCTTCCGTCTTATCGAAAAGAAGCGGAATGTTGTCCGGATTGGCTAAATCCGCCTCCCAAGCCGCACAGTGTCCTCCGGATTGGCGTATGGCTTTGACCGCAGCGTCCGCGGATTGCATCAAGATGCGGTAGTAGTACGCTCTTCCTGGCTCAGTGGCTTGAGCCGCTTCCTTTTCATCCATACCGCCGTACTCTTCAGGCTGCAACCGCAGATAGGTCATGAACACCCGAGCTCCTTCTCTAGCCAGAGCGATAGATGTGGCTGCTCCCATTCCGTGGTTCGCTCCCGTGACAAGAGCGGTTTTATCTTTTAAACCTGTATCGATCATCGTCAATATCCCCTTCTGTGTTTATTTAACTTTAAAAACTTGATTCTTATTAGACCTAGAAATCATCATCAAAGTCGCATAATTCGCCCTCTCGCTTTGGCTTTGTTCACCTTGAATTGCAGATCAACGTCCCCAATTAGACAGGAGATCAAAATCTCATTTCATTCATCAGAATCTCCCCGAAGCGGAAAGAATTTTATCAGATATGCAAGAGGATTTGCAATTTTGCCCCAAATTGACTATCAATGAAGTATGAAAAAACATCAGCATAAACATTGGGCAGCGATCTTCGCTGCGGTCTTTGTTCTCTTCAGCCTCTGCGGCACTCTCCGTACTCAAGAAGAGGTATCTTTCACTTGCGAAAAAGTATCAGGAAATGTCCACAGCCTTATAGGTGCCGGCGGCAACCTGGCAATTCTCGAGGGAAAAGAGGCACTTCTTGTCGTCGACTCCAATTACGCCCGGACGGCCACCCAGATCATGGGGAAGATTCGCCAACTAAGTCCGCTCCCGATCCGTTACCTGATCAACACTCACTACCACGGCGACCACACCGGCGGGAACGCCATCATCGGCAAGAGCGCCGAAATCGTCAGCCACACCAAGTGCAGAGCGTCCTTTTTAAAAACACAAAAACCAGAGGAATCGGCAGAAGGCCTTGGAGCTCCCCAAAAAACTTATGAGGAAGAAATGACTCTCACCCTTGGAGACGAGACAATCAAGCTGCTTCATTTCGGTCCGGGACACACAGCTGGCGACACGGTGGTCGTCTTCGAAAATGCCCGAGTCATCCATGCCGGCGACCTCTTCTTCCACGGCCTGCCGCCCTACATCGATGTCAAGGACGGCTCTGACACCGCGAACTGGGTCAAAACGATCGGAAAACTGGCTGAAAAATACCCCGACTACAAGGTCATCCCCGGGCACGGACCTGTAACGACCATGACCGAGTTCATGAAATTCGCTGATTATCTTCGCTACTTGAGGAAAGAAGTGGCGGCCGCTATCAAGGCTGGGAAGAGCAAAGAACAGGCTGTGGAATCCATTGACCTCAGTCCTTTTGACTCTATTCAAGACATGAGCGAATTTTTGACCAAGAAAAAGAATATCGAGTGGATCTACGACGAGATGACCCAGAATTAAAGCGGTTGCTTGCCTGCTATCCGCAGAAAATCAAGGGAAACCCAATAAGCAGGACACACGTCTCAGTCGTCACATCAACCCGCGCCGGAGTCGGAGGGACTCTACCGTGACATCCGGTGATAGGGGAGAAACCAGAGCCCTGTGCACAAACCGGTCTTTCGCCTGCAGTGATTCGTTCTGAGATCACTTTTTTTTCAACCCTTTGGCCGTGCGGTCTTCCATGGGAGGGACAGGCGTCCTCCGGGGCGGATTCGTTTTCAGGAGCTTCATCACTTCTTCGACCACTTTTTCGATCTGGGGATCGCGACCCCTCACGAGAAGGTTGGGATCATCCCACACTTCGAAGTCCGGGGAAACACCTTGGCCTTCCCAGAACCAATGTCCGTCATTGTCGTAGAGCCGCGCTCCGGGTACGGTAATCCCGCCTCCATCGATCAGCTGGTGGCCGGTGGCCGGGCCGACCAGGATTCCCAACGTGCGCTCGCCCACGATGGGCCCGGCTTCGAGCTCCTGAAAGGCCCAGGGCAACCCATCGCCGCCGGAGCCCGCCCATCCGTTGATCAGCATACCCATGGGACCTGGGTTGGTTTTGGTGGGATAGATGTGATCTTTCCCATGACGCCAATACAGGTTGTAGACAACAGGGCGTTGAAGCAATTCCAAAAAACGGTCGGCCAGTTGGCCCCCGCCGTTGAACCGCTCATCGATGATGAAGCCTTTTTTATCCAGTTGGCCATAAAACATACGCACAAGTTCCAACTGACCCCGAGAGCCTGTGTTAGACATATAAATATAACCAAGCTGCCCATCGGAGAGCTGATCCACCATCAACCGGTTTTTCTCAATCCACTGGAGGTACCGCAGTTGTGACTCTTCTCTTGGAGTCAGGCATTTAACCAAAACCTGCCGGCTGTCCTTTCTCTCTCCGGAAGGGCTGATGGTCAAGGAAACCGTTTTCCCGGAAAGCCCTTCAAAGGCCGCATAGGGATCCTTTTGAGGATCAAGAGCTTCTCCGTTAACGGACAGAATGAAATCGCCAGGCTTGACAACCACACCGGGCTGGTCAAAAGGCGACCTGACCTCCGTATCCCATGCAGCCGGTTTCACAATGTGCTTGATCTGATATTTGGTATTGTCCAATTCCCAGTCGATCCCGAGAAATCCAGTCTCCAGTCGTGGGACCTGTTCCACGTCGCCGCCAAAGGTGTACGTGTGCCCGGCGCTCAGCTCTGCGGCCAGGTTGGAGCATATGTTGGACACATCCCAGCGCGAACGGGCATGTTCGATCAAAGCGCCGTAGAGTTCGCGAAGCGAGGGCCAGTCCACACCGTGCATGTTGGAATCATAGAAGAAGTCCCGGTGCCGGCGCCAGGTGTCATGAAAGATTTGCCGCCATTCTTCACGGGGGATCCAATTCATCACCAAACCATCCGTAGGAATGGGTTTTTCGATTTTTTGTCCGGGAGCAGGCTTTATGATCCCGTACTTTCCCTGGCTTCGAACCAGAAGGGATTCACCATCTGCTGCGGCCACGACTTCCTCTACAGGAGTCATGATCGTTTTTTCTTCTCTTTTCTCAAGATCATAATAAATCAGAGAGGCCGAGCGTTCCCCGGATCCTGTGTTGGGGTACCTCAGATAGACCAGTTTTCCCTTGAGAGGGATGAATGCCCCAAAATTCCCTGCTTTGGGAGGAAGAATCACCAATCGTTCCTCCAAACCAGAAAAATCTATGAGGACCGGTTTCACAGCCGATTCCTCTGGTTTTTTGGCCTCCTTCTTTGCAGCCTCTCCGAGGGCTTTATTTGTCTCTTCGAGGGCATCATTTTTTGGTGAGAGAAGAGAGGGCACCTCTTTGGTGAGGCTCACTGAGGCTATCTGGGTGGAATTCGGATAGATCCAGGTAAGGTCACCCAAATCAGAATAGGCGGCTGTCATGCTGCGGTTGGTCAGGTAAAACAGATACTCGCCGTCGGCACTGAAGACCGGATGAGAATCTTCAAAAAAACCACTTGTGGCCTGGTGCAGCGTGTCGTTCTGCAAATCGTAGAGAAAGATGGCATTGTGGGTATTGTCCAGGCCTTGCGTGAAGGCCACCCACCTGGAGTCCGGTGACCAGGCGATGTCATAGAAGAAACGTCCCGGGTGACTGACATTCCAAACCGTGTTGCCGATCACCTTTATCTCTCCGCTGGCAATAGTCAACACCGAAATGTCATTGGTCTCGTCGATAAAGGCCAGCTTTTTGCTGTCAGGAGACCAGAAAAGTTTGTACCCAAAGCCTTTAGTCCGTTGGGTAAGCTGCTTTGGTTTAGCAAGACCATTCGCATCCTGAATATAAATTTGGTATTCACCGGACCGATCACTCCAGAAAGCGATGGATTTGCCGTCCGGTGACCAGGCGGGATGATGATCGAAAGCCCCGCTGCTCTGGGTCATGTTCATCACATAACCTTCTGACACCGGGACATTGAACAATTCTCCACGGGCTTCGAAGACCACCCGTTTTCCTGCCGGGGATACAGTGACATCACTGATCTGTTGGCTGACATTTTTGGACCGGGCCATCTCTGCGGCAAAGTCACTGATCACATTCACCTCAATCGGCGTATGCTCGAGTGTGCCCAGGTCCATCAGATACAGCACGCCACCGGCTTCAAACACAATATCCCGGGGGCCGGCAGACATAAAGCCAACATCAAAATCTTCGAAATGGGTTATTTGTTGAGCGGATTTGGATTTTGTGTCGTATTCCCAGACATTCAGGCGCATTCTCTCCCCCTGGTCGGAGAGAAAATAAATATTATTCCCTACCCAAGCAGGCTTGCCGTCAATGGCATGACTCCGGGTTACGTTTTCTGCGGTGTCCGCTTCCAGGTTGTACACAATGATATCCGAGGCCAGGCCGCCCCGGTACCGCTTGAAGGGATAATTTTCGGTAATTTTGGTGATGTAGGCCAGCTGCGTTCCATCGGGAGAATAGCTGGCCAGTTCCCCGTATGGTATCCTTAATTTTTTGGGGAATCCCCCCCTCTTTGACACAAGATAAAACTGATTCAAACGGCTCTGTCCGTTCTCACGGCTCGATGCAAACAGGAGGTGCTCCCCATCCGGATGCCAGTCCACCATCCGATCGCTGAAGGACTGGTAGGTAACCCGGGTAGGCACGCCTCCGCCGGCCGGCATGACATAGACATCCGCATTGCCGTTGTAGTTGGCTGTATAGGCGATGAATTTGCCGTCGGGCGAGAACCGGGGCCAGGATTCTTCGCCGAAGGAATGCGTCACCTGGATAGCCGTGCCGCCGCCTTTGGGCATGACCCAGATATCCCCCCCATACACAAAAGTGATCTGGGTATCCGAGACATCTGCGTAGCGCATGAGCTTGGCGCTGATCTGTCCATAGGCCACACTTCCCAAAAATAAAGCGACACACAGCCAAAGTCCTATTTTTTTTATCATGAGACTATCTCCTCGGTTTTGGTTTATTTAGTAATACGAACTGCCAGTGTAAAAAGTTTAGACATTCAGCTGCCTGGGATTCTCCGGGCAGCTTTTTGGACCTCGCGCCAGACACGGAGAGTGTTGCCGCTCCAAATCTTGGCAATCTGCTCCTCTGTATAGCCCCGCCGAACAAGCTCAAGAGTGATGTTGAAGGTTTCGCTGGCATCCTTCCAACCCACCAAACTCCAGGTTTGATCATAGAAATCCGAGCTGATGGCCACGTGATCGATACCAATCCGGTCAACGAGCGTGTCGATGTGATCCACAAAATCCGCAACATTGGCCGAAGGAAATTGTGTCTCTATCGCGCCCAGGCGCCTGTTGTAATCCTGGCGGGTTTCGACCGGGGCTTTTTCAAAGGCCAGAAAGAACGGCCAGTATTCTTTGGGAAAACCAAGTTCTCTTCTCAGTTTGGAGATAGCGGCTGTCTTTTCTGCGGGCTCCGGTTTGATGGTCATGCTGAGTCCGACAAGATGAAAGACACCGCCGTTATTTTTTAAGGCCAGGAGCTGCGCGTCATCCCACATGCGCGCAATACCGCAGAAGTCGCGGTGGCTGGAATGAGAAGCCATAACCGGGGCCTTGGAGAGCCGGATCACATCCAGGACTGATTCTCTGCCTATGTGAGAGACATCGATAATCATGCCCAATCTGTTCATCTCGGCCACGACATCCTCGCCAAAAGAGCTCAGGCCATTGTGGAGGAGGCTTTGACCATCCCGTCCCAGGTTGGAATCACAGATTTGATTGTGTCCGATATGAGAGAGTGTGATGTAGCGCACACCGCAATTGAAAAATTTTTCCACGTTGCCGATATCCTCACCCAGAGGATATCCGTTCTCCAACCCGATCATGGCTGTGATTTTTCCCTGCTGATGAACATCCAAAGCATCCTCCGGGTTCAGGGCAATACCGACTGTGTTTGGCAATTCTTTATTGGCGACATAGTGGATCCTGTCGATTTTTTTGAGGGCCAATTCCAAGGCATCCGAATACCCCTTAGATGTGAGGGGTCCTTGCTCGACATAGGCCGCGAAAAAGGCGCCATCCAAACCGCCCTTTTTCATGGCCGCGAGACTCGCAAGCTTCTGGTGGCCCATTTTTTTCGGATTTTCCGGCGTAAAGAAGCTCACTTCGATGTCGATGTGGGCATCCAAAGTCAATATCCGGTCGTGGATGGCTCTTGCCTGCACCATGAGGTCTTCCTCATTCCCCACCTTTTCCTGATTCTTATCCGTACAGGCACTCATACCGATAAATAGACCCAACCCCACAACGATGAACAGTTTGTAACCCATTCCGGTTTTTCTCCTTTTTGCGTCAAGCAACATCGATGAATGGCAGATAAAACTCTCTGTTTGTGGCATTATACACGAACATGAGGCTAAATGAATAGAAATTCACGTTTAAAAGTGAGTGGCGGTCTTCCTGATACGCACAAGGGAGTGCAGCGTATCCTCCACCGTGAAGAGACTATGACCTGGAGCCGGCGATTGAACCTTGAACTCTGCTGTGGTATAACCTCTCCAGAATGAAGGCGGACCAGGACAGCCAAGGAACTGAGGCCAAGCGCGAGCCTAAAAAAGGTAGGTCTTATCTCTGGAAAAACTGGGACATCGACCTTCTGCTCTGGGCATCGGTCATCACGCTGGGGGTCGGACTTTTTGCGCCCATCCTGACTTTCAAAAAACTCCTGTTCTACAAAAGCACCCTTTCCATATACTCGGTGCTCCTCGGACTTCTCCAGGAAAAGGAAGTTTTTCTCTTCCTGGTCATCTTTGTATTTTCTGTGATCTTTCCTGTGGCCAAAAACCTTATGATCGCAATCACGCGATATACGCATTCCAGAACCCAAAGGTGGGATAAATATCTGCGCCTTCTCGGACACATCAGCAAATGGTCCATGCTGGATGTCTTTCTGGTCGCACTCCTTGTGGTCATCGTCAGAATCGGTGTCTTCGGCAAAGTCACAGTGCGGTGGGGTATCTACGTCTTCGCTTCCTCGGTGATCATAAGCACGTTCGCCACGAGCAGGCTTATCACAAAAAAGTGCAGCTGATACCACCTCCCTCCTGATGAAGCTTGGGGATTCTCCACACTCAGTCCAGAGTTCCAGACCTATACTCCAACCAGAAAGGGAGGGAACAAAAATCCAAAATATTCGTATGGAAGAGGTGACAGATTCGATTTAACAGGGCACATGTCGTCTTATTGACGCGCTGGAGGTCGCACATGCTGAAAAATTACATCAAAACGGCGCTGAGGAACATACGCAAACAAAAGGGATATTCCTTGATCAACATCCTGGGATTGGCCATCGGCATGGCCAGTTGCCTGCTCATACTGATGTATGTCCAGCACGAATTGAGTTATGACCGTTATCACGACCATGCGGATCGGATTTACCGGGTGGCCGGCTCCTACCGGATGGGAGGCAGAAGCTTCGAAACCGCGACAGTCGGCGCTCCAGTAGCCAAGGCATTGGTGGATGATTATCCTGAAATCGAGGACGCCGTTCGTTTCCGCGACAAAGGAAGCTTTGTTATTCGGTACGGGGATAACAGTTACAAGGAAAGACACATTGTCTATGCCGATTCATCCTTTTTAAGAATGTTCAATATCCCTCTCATCAAGGGGAATCCCGGAACAGCCCTCGCCGACCCAAATATGCTGATCCTCAATAAAAAGACGGCAGAGAAATATTTCGGGAATGAAGATCCCATAGGGAAAATTCTGAAGCTGGATGATAAGTACGACTACAAAGTGACAGGCCTTTTCGAAAAGATCCCAACCAACACCCATTTCCACTTCGACATCCTTCTCTCCATGGGCTCTCTCAAAGAAAGCAAGGAGTTGATATGGCTCAACAACAATTTCAACACCTATATCCGGCTGACCGAGGGAACAGATCCTAAAGCGTTGGAGGCAAAGTTTCCCGGGATGCTCAAAAAATACATGGGTCCGCAAATCAAACTTCTCACGGGTAAATCCTGGGATGAGATTGATACATCAGAAATAAGTGCCGAGTTCTACCTCCAGCCGCTGACTGACATCCACCTCCATTCGGATTTGCTGGCCGAACTGGAACCTAACAGTGATGTCAAATATATCTATATCTTCTCCGCCATTGCCCTTTTTGTGCTCTTGATCGCCTCCATCAACTTCATGAATCTTTCCACGGCTCGTGCAGCAGGACGGTCAAAAGAAGTCGGGATCCGAAAAGTATTGGGTTCTCACCGGAAACAATTGATCAAGCAGTTTTTAACCGAGTCCACTCTCCTGAGCCTTGTCTCCATGGGATTTGCCCTTCTATTCATCAGACTGGTGCTGCCCGCATTCAACAGCCTTTCGGGCAAGGAATTAATGCTAGCTGACATGACAAAAGGAGTCGTTGTGACGGCCGTGTTTGCGATAACACTCCTGACGGGATTTCTGGCCGGAAGCTACCCCGCCTTTTTCATCTCTTCTTTCCGGCCGGCCAACGTGCTCAAGGGAAAATTAAAAACAGGTATCAAGACAGGGCACTTTCGCAGTGGACTGGTGATCTTCCAGTTTGCCGCATCCGTCATCCTGATCATCGGGACATTCGTGGTCTACAACCAGCTGCGTTATATCCAGAATAAAAAGCTCGGATTCGAGAAGGAACAGGTGCTCATTCTCGGCAACACCTATTTGCTCGGAAATCAAGCCAAGTCCTTCAAAGATGAAGTGCTCTCCTCGCATCTGTTTCTCAACGGGACCATCTCCGGCTGTCTTCCGACGCCTTCAGAAAGGAACAGCACCACTATCTTCCCCGAGGGCAACTTCAACGACGAGCACACGACATCGATCCAGGTCTGGGATGTCGACCATGACTATATCCAGACGCTGGGGATGGAAATCGTCGAAGGCCGGGATTTCTCGAGGGAATTTGCCACTGACACCGAAGCAGCGATCATCAACGAAGCGGCCGTCAAACAGTTTGGATGGGACCAGGCTGTGGGAAAAAGGCTGAGCCGTTTCACGAGCCAGATGGGAAACTACATCACGCACACGGTCATCGGCGTTGTCAAAGACTTCCATTTCGAGTCGCTCCGGACAAACATCGGCCCTTTGCTGATGTACCTCGGCGAGAACACCGATCTGATCGCCTTTCGATTGAACACAAAGAATATATCCGGAGCCCTCGATCTGCTGGAAAAGAAGTGGAGGGCCTTTTTGCCCCATCAGCCTTTCGAATACTTCTTCATGGATGATGAATTCGACACGCTATATCACGCCGAACAGAGAATCGGAAAAATCTTCAGTGTTTTTGCCGGTCTGGCCATATTTATCGGCTGTCTCGGACTCTTCGGCCTCTCGGCGTTCACGGCCGAACAGCGGACCAAAGAGATAGGCATCAGAAAAGTCCTCGGAGCCACAGTCCCCACCATCATCCGGCTGCTTCTCGGAGAGTTCGTGATCCTCATCGGCATCGCCAACCTTGTCGCCTGGCCTGTGGCTTACCTGGTGATGAACCGGTGGCTCAAAGATTTTGCCTACAAGATGGCCCCGAGTGTATGGGTTTTTCTGCTGGCAGGGATAGGCACTTTGATCATTGCCATAATGACCGTCGGTTTCCAGGCCGTGAAGGCCGCCGTGTCAGACCCAGCTAAATCCCTGAGGTACGAGTAGAAAGTATTCCTTCCGGTAAATCCTTGAATTGTCGGAGCTGCAAAGGCTAGGACATGTTCTCGGGCTCAGAGTCCACCAGCCAGTAGAACCGGATAATTGTCTTTATCGGACCGTTCTCTTTCAACCGTCCCTCAACCTGAACTTTTATTCTCAACGCCTTCTCAAAACGAATCCCATCCACATTCTTGGGAGTCCCGAAATTCTTGACTATTGTCTTGAGTCTTTTCAATCTGGCTTTATGTCCCAAACGAACATGGTTGAGGAAAATATCGGCAAAAACATTCTTGACCGTGCTGAAATCTTGGGGGCGCCGGATGGTGTTCCCGGCAAACATCATCACAAATATATCCTGTGGGGGGGTATCCATGGTGCGCCGCCAGATTCTCACTCGCAGTTTTTTGGCACCTTGATAGCCCTTCAAGTTCGTCAGGAACAGAATAGGTGTTTTGCTCAGGTCGAGGTCGTTGTTATGTTTTGTCGGCATATCATATCCGCCGATATCGAGCACCTCGTTGGCATTGGGAAGAAGTTTGGGCGTTTCGAGAAATTGGATTGAGCCCACACCCAGTGCATCCAGGTAATAGAAATTATCCCGGGGTCTGCTTACTCTGACCCAGGGGCTGCCGGTGGGATTGTTGAATTTGGGTGTGGTCACATGAGGTCTCTTTCCGGACAGATAGTCGTGAGACCAAACTGTCGGTTGATATCCAAGAGCCAACCTGAAAGCGGCTGTTCCAGCCAGGTCCCTGACATTCTTGACCATATCCCAGAAGTTATTGAGAAAATACACATCCGCTTCTGTAATCCAGTAGGTGGTGACATTCTTTCCGCCCTCTTTCCGGATGGTGAGCACAGCCATGATCTTTGTCAACGAAATTTGATCCGGATCAAAGGGAACCGAGGGACCAGGAACAGGCGGGGTCAGGAAGAATTGATCATCCGGGGTCATGACAACCGTGTTCATGTTGTCAAAATCGAGCTGATTGTAAAAATCCCACTGATTCTGAAACTGAGTTATCGGTTTTATTCCAGTCTTTTGATTGTTAATAATCATCCGAGGCACCATGTTGGTACCCCGGCGCTGGTTCATGAATTTATTGAGAACCGTCCTTATCCTGGCAATTTTCTGTGAAGACCGGTTCGTGACCTTAAACTTGATCGTTGTCGGCCCTTTCCAATGCCAGGAAAAGGTCACCACTATGGGCTGCAGCGGAACTGGCGGAGCTGCGATACTAGCCGTATCGGCGTATTCCGCAAAGGGCACATACATCCCTGTCTCCGGTTCAACGACATAGGTGGCCACCCGGTGGCTGCCATCGGCATAACTGCGTACTTCCATCAGCACCTTAACTTCCTCTTGAAAGTAAGTCTGACCCCAAACAGGCCCAGACAGAAAACCAAGGAGAAGCATCAGGACAAACAATACTGTCGTGTGTTTCACATTTCCCTCCTTGTGAAAATTTGCTCCTATCATATCATATTATTCCTATATAATATATAGTTTTTATTA
>Ga0180431_10000228_pt1 | contig 78688 bp, 74 predicted proteins | sample SS_ome_11_FD_132459 | JGI IMG/M metagenome (GOLD analysis project Ga0180431, IMG submission 132459) | Hypersaline lake sediment archaeal communities from the Salton Sea, California, USA - SS_1_MS_1 metaG | ecosystem: Environmental > Aquatic > Non-marine Saline and Alkaline > Hypersaline >...
GAGCTCAGGCGATGTGCCGGGTCGCAGTTTGCCCCTGATTTGGTAGAGGTATTCATTGGCATTATCAAGGCTGGTCTTCCTGAGGAAGCAAAAATAGGCCGGGGCCCACCCGGTGAAGCGCCAAGCTCAAAACCAGATACAACGTAGGGCACACTCGTAGCCCTGCCAATCGAGGTCTGTGCGAGGATAAAGCCTCGCTCTACCTTACTAGATACCCTTAAGGTCAGGAGCAAGCCGTCGAGCAATGCTGAGGTCTCGAGATTTACACCGGTTAATCAAAGCCGAATACCTTCTTCCCGGGCCTCTAAGCATGAAGTGGGATGAGCCTGATAAGTATGTCATAGCAGCAATGTGATATCTAAGTAGAGTTAGTAAAAGAAGTAAAGAAGGAGTCAGGCTTCAATCCTCGCTCCAGTCTAGTTTTTCTAGTATGGCGGCCTAGGTGTTTGAGGGATTTCCAGAAGTTGTGAGGCTAGTTCTTTACCAGAACGCATATGTTGCGCGAGAAGTTCCTTATTGGGGAATGATAGGACTTCTCTGGGGACATCTTGATGATTTTCAAGCCGGCTTTGCTCAGTAGCCTTCTTAGCTCACCATAGGAGAAGAGGTGATAATAGCGGTAGACTGTTTCTCCTTTCAGCCTCCAGGGCACTTGTTGCTCTTTGGATTTTAGCCAGAATCTTGGTTGCCCATGGTTCCATACGGTTAGAAAGGCCTCGCCCTCAGGTTTTAATACCCGTTTTAATTCTATAAACGCCCTCTCTCTTTCCTCTTTTCCTTTGATATGGTGGTAAGTGGCCACTGATATTGCCCAATCGAATGTATTATTGGGGAAGGGCAGGAACAAGGCATCAGCGGCTATTAGGTTGACATAAAACTTAAACTTAGCAGAATATCTCAGGGCTTGCTTGAGCATCCCTGGGGAAGAATCTAGTCCCCAGAGTTCAAAGCCTTGTGTAAAGGGCAAAAAGTCTGGTCCGTGGGCGCAGCCCACATTTAGCAGCTTTCCGCTCTGCCATCTTGTTGCCAGCTCCTCTAGCTCTTCTTTCAGCAAAGGCCAATGCCTTATGCGATACCAGCTTTCAGCTATTTGGTCGAAGACTTCTCTATTTGTGACCACAGATTCACTCTGCTAAACTGTAGCATATTGACATAAGATGGTGCAGTATGGCTGTCTGGAGGAAAGTAAATTTCGTCTGCTGTTAAGTTTAGCTTGGGTAGGAGTGAGGAGAACACAGCAAGAAGATGCAAGCAAAGTTGAAGAAAGCGTCTCGAACTATTTCTGGAGTGACGCCTGTTGCAGTTATGGCCAAGCCGTTTCCCTGCCCGGGCAGATGCGTCTATTGTCCCAGCTCTCCTGAGGCGCCGAAGAGCTATACCCTGGAGTCTCCAGCGGTTCTCCGAGCTCGAAGTTGTGGCTTTGATGCTAAAAAGCAGGTGGAGACCAGACTCAGGACACTGGCTGATATGGGGCATAGCGAAGACAAAGTGGAGCTTATCGTTATGGGGGGTACATTTCTAGCTTATCCCCGTGAATATCAGTATCAGTTTGTCAAGGATTGCTATGATGCCCTGAATGGCTTTCCCTCTGCCAATTTAGAGGAAGCTAAGAAGGTGAATGAAAACGCAGAGCACCGCTGTGTGGGATTATGTGTTGAAACCAGGCCTGACTTTTGTGGGGAGGAGGAGATAAGGAGCATGCTTGATTTTGGCACTACCAGGGTGGAGCTTGGAGTGCAAACATTGGATGACGAGGTTCACCGCCTGACAAAGAGAGGACATGGGGTAGCTGAGGTTGTCTCCGCCACCAGGCTATTAAGGGATTATGGCTTTAAGGTTTATTATCACTGGATGCCTGGTTTACCGGGGTCAACACCTGAGCACGATTTAGAACTATCACAGGAATTGTTTGAGGATGAGCGATTTCGACCTGATGGGCTCAAGCTTTATCCCACGCTGGTGGTTAGAGGGAGCGAATTAGAAAGTTGGTATTTGGATAATCGCTACCAGCCTTATGATGATGACAGGATGATAGATTTGCTTATGGCTATTAAAGCTCTAATTCCCAAATATGTCAGGATTCCCAGGTTGATGCGGGATATCCCCAGCAAGTTTATCATTGCTGGCAGTAAGGACTTGGCTCTGAGAGGGACCGTTAAAAAGAAAATGGGGCAAGTGGGTCTTCTGTGTAGCTGCGTTCGCTGTCGGGAATATGGACATCGTCTGAGGGATGGCTGGGTGATTGGTGAGCCGTGGCTAGCCAGACTGGATTATGAAACTCATGGAGGGCAAGAGGTCCTCCTTTCCTACGAGGACGAGAATGAGACCTTATTTGGCTTGCTGAGACTGAGAATAAACAATGAGCCCTCGCCTGAGCCCTTCTCCTTCGAAAGAGAGAAAAAGGCGATTGTTAGAGAACTACATATTTTTGGTTCTGAAGTGCCCCTGGGAGGGAGGCTGGCGCAAGCTCCCCAACATCACGGTCTTGGGGAAAAGTTGCTTCGAGAGGCAGAGAGAATCGCCAGGGAGGAATTTAAGGCTGATAGATTATCAGTGCTTAGTGGTGTTGGGGCCAGAGAGTATTATCGCTCACTTGGTTATAGCTTAGAAAACGCTTATATGGTCAAAGAGCTTCGCCTTTAAATAACATGGTTGGCAGTAAAATAGGCTTAAAGGTATTGACAGTGAGGGCGTGTAACTGTATTCTTAAAAATAAAGGAGTACAAAGGAGGGACAAGAGATGGAGAGAACATGGAAGCCGACGACTGCGGGCATTCTGGATATTGTGGCAGGAGTCATAGGAGTGTTGCTCGGCGTAGGGGTTGCAGTTTTGGCTGAAATAATTGCATTGGCGGCAGGCGCATTTATTCCGGGATTACCTAGTGGTCCGGTGTTTGCTCTTCTCGGTGTGCCCCTGATCATACTGGGTGTAGTGGCCATAGTAGGTGGTATTTTTGCCCTGAGGAGAAGAATCTGGGGTCTGGCATATGCCGGAGGCATTTGCGCACTTCTACTCACCTTGATTTTAGGGATATTGTCTATCACATTTGTCTCATTGGGAAAGGGCGAGTTCGAATAGAGTCCATGGCTGTTTGACTTCGCCATAATCTTATATCCAAAACAGAAAGGAGGGATAAGAAATGGAGAGAACGTGGAAGCCGACGACTGCGGGCATTCTGAGTATCATTGCGGGTGTTCTTCAGGTGATTATGGGTATAGCAATTGCTGTACTCGGTGGCATTGGAGGTGCATTCATTGGGATGGGATGGTTGAGTGCCATTGGTGCTCCCTTAATCGTATTTGGGATAGTTGCTATAGTGGGTGGTATCTTTGCCTTAAGAAGGAGAATTTGGGGATTGGCGCTTGCTGGGTCTATCTGTGCACTCATCGGTCCTTGGATCCTCGGGATACCCGCCATTATATTCATCATCCTGGGGAGAAGCGAGTTCGAATAAATATTCTTTATCCCTGCTGTGGTGCCCTTCCATCTCTTCTAGAGGTAATCGCATAGGGCCTGGTGGGCGATTAAGGCTGAATTTACTTTAGCAGGTTATGTGAATCAGAGCAGCAACCTTCTTCTCTTGCCCGCTAAGATCGTTTAGCCTGGCTACAGCATCATAGGATGGCTGGACCAGTAAGTTCAGATTCTCTCCCTGAGCCCAGCTTTCTACATCGGGCGCTATGTTGGCAACGCTGTCGGTTCCGGTGCCAATAATTATTGTTTCAGGCTGGCCTTGGATTAATTCCTCGATTTCTGTTTTCTTAATTTTGTGGCTGCCAAACATTAGAAAGCCGCCTCTTCTCCTCTTCACAGTTCCATCAGCGAAAATCAGGACGTCTCGGCGATATTTCTTGCCCTCGATTACGATGGAGCCAAAGCTAAATTTCTCTATTTTAGCCACGAAATTTACCTCCCCTTCCCTCTGATTCTCTTGCCGCTCTGTAAATCGGCTCTTTGTTTGCTGCTCTGCTTCAGCGCTCTGCCATGCTTGAAACGGTTTAAGTTTATGAATCCTTTTGCCACGATTTCTTCCTCAAATAAAGCTATTCTTCAGCCTCAATACTGCCTCCTCAACGCTGCTATCCTGTGATGTGAGGCGTCTTATAGCTTGGTCTATTTTGTCGTGCTTGTAGCTATTATTGAGGTCGGCTAGCCTATCATAATAACCAGCCCGTTTCCCAAATTTGAAATTGAGCCTTTCCTCGTATGGCAAAGATAAATACTTGTTTATGATATCAAGGCATTTCTCCTTATCCTCGGGCATTTTGCCCTCAACTTCCATCAATAGGTTGAGTATATGGTCGCTCTTAAGATAGCTGGTAACCTGCAAGTTCTTGATGAAGACACTTATTTCTTCCACCACCTCATCCTCCGTTTGGAGCTCAAAATCTCCGTCCTGCAGCCTGGTCCATAAGGGCATAGTTGGAGAGACATGGAGGCTGCGCAGCCTGATATAGTCAGGGTCGATCTCGTTAACGACTCTGGCTGTTTCCCTGGCATGCTCTTGAGACATCTTCTTGCCTCCTAAGCCTGGCATGACATATTCACATAACGATATGCCTGCTTCCTTTACCTTCTTGCCCCCCTCGATATGGTTCTTGGCGGTGCACCCCTTGTCCATATAAGCCAGCAATGGGTCATAGCCAGTCTCCAGTCCAATGTGAATCCTATCTAGCCCTGCATCATTAAGTTCCTTCAACTCCGCTAACGACTTTCTGGCTGCCGTGTGGGACCGACCGTATGTAGTTACCCTATTTAAACTGGGAAAGGTTTTTCTTAAGAAGCTAATCACCTGAGTCAGCTCAGGAGTGCGCATAATTAAGGTATTGGAATCCTGGAGGAAGGCTGACCTGCCTCTTGTCCAGAGCCATAGAGCAACATTACGCACACATTGCCCATATTGAGGCTGATTATAGAACATGGCTGCCACTTCCCTTTCCCTGTTGCCATGGCCCATCTTCCAGGCCATTTCCTTAATACCATCGCTGATAGCCTTGACTGACTCAATATCCTTAATAATCTCTTGAACTGACCTGAGCTCGAATTTGGTGCCTTTGTATATAGGACAAAACTGACACCTGTTCCAGGGACAATTCCTGGTAGCCCTTATCAGCAGGGAGTTAGCCTCGCTGGGAGGCCTTATGGGACCTAGCTCAAAGGTATGGTTTAGCTTCTCTGTAGCTGAGTAACTTAGCATTCTGTCTATTCTAGTCTGTTGTAGGGAAATCGGCAAATGGACTTCCAGTTTCTCACTGTGATAACATCTGTAGTTTAAATGAGGCGATTTGAAGTAATCTCTTTTGATGCTGAAGGGACATTGGTAACGCCTGATTTCAGCCAGGCTATATGGCATGAGGCCATCCCCTCGCTTTACGCTCAGAAGAATGGAATCGACATTGCCCAAGCCAGGATGGATATTGTTGAGAAGTATGACAAAATCGGTGACCAGAGGCTGGAGTGGTATGACATTGAATACTGGTTTAGCTATCTTGACTTGGGTTCTTCTGAAGCAGTGATAAGAATGTGTCTGGACAGAATATCCTGTTATCCTGAAGTAACTGAGGTCCTTTCTTCCTTGGCCAGTGAATATACGTTGGTTGTTGCCTCAGGCACGCCATTGGAACTGCTGAATTTCTTATTGCAAGATATCAAAACCTACTTCGCTAATGTTTTTTCTTCCATCTCACATTACAGGCAGTTAAAAGGCCCTGATTTTTACCTCAGTATATGTGAAGAGCTAGGCATCAAGCCAAGCGAGGTTATCCATGTGGGCGATAACTGGCAATTTGATTTCCTCAATTCCCAGCAAGCTGGTCTATGTGCTTTATATCTTGACAGGTCGGGGAGAAACCATCGGGAATCTCTTAGTGATTTGACCCAATTAAAGGACCTTCTCCTGCCCTCGAAATAATGTGTTCCCCTTTTGGTCTTGGGATGGTCTACTCCAGGCCATCCAAGAAGGACTTCACATTCTTGCCCAAATCAGGAATATAGTAGCCGCCCTCAAGGAGGGCGAACCTCCGACCCTGGCAGAATTTAGCTGCTTCTTTAATCATACTGCCTATGCTTTTGTAGTCCTCAGTTTTGAGGCTTCTCCCCCAATCCATTTCGTAGGTATCAAATCCAGCGTTGACTCCAATGATGTCATAGCCTTTTGTTTTCTCTAGGCTTTCTCTTAACTCGGCTAGGTATCTTTGCCGTTCCTGGCATTCCATATTAAGAAATATGACATCCTTTCTGTCACCCAAAATATCATGGGTACCATTGCCATAATGGAGGTCGATATCTACTATTAAAGCCCTATTTAGCTTCTTTTGCTGAATTAACCTTTGAACAGCGATAGCCATATTGTTGAAGAAGCAAAATCCACCGTTGAAATACCTGCCAGCATGGTGTCCAGGAGGCCTTATCAGACCGAAGGCCGGCTCGGACAGAGCAATTTCCGCAGTGGTTATAGCTCCTCCAGCAGCTAAGCTAGCTAATTCAAAAACAGTCCTGTTCCCTTTGACTGAGTCTATTAGGGATTGCGTATGGACTAGGAGAAGGTCTTCTTCGTCAGCAGATTGGGGTAGGACAAATTCATAACCTTTCAGTGCTTCAGCGATGTTTTCTATTCGTCCTGCTTTGGCTGCCGGGTCATAGGCATAGACTTGCTTATAATTTTCGTGAAATACTATTTTCATACCTGATTATTCTACCACTTGGTGACTGTAAGTCACCAATATTTTCCAATATTGAGGCAAAAGGTAATTTAATGGTATGATAGCGGGAAAATCTCGGAGGTTATGAGTACCAAGCAATGGATAATCAATTGGCTGATGATAATCTTTTAGCCGAAAGTAACTCAAGCGATATGATTCGAGTAAGGCTTGAGGGATTAGCGCCAGAAAGGGAGCGAGAAAATGAGTGAAAAAGAGACCTTTGAACAGTTAAAGAAGTTGATTGTGGAGCTGTTGGAGGTTGATGAATCAGAAGTAGTCCCGAAAGCTTCATTTGCTGATGACTTTAATGCTGACAGCTTAGACCTTATTGAATTCATTACTGCGGTGGAAGACACCTTCAAAATTGAAGTCCCAGATGAGGATGCGGAAAAACTACGGACTGTTCAAGATGCAATTGACTACATAGAAGCGAGAAGCTAGCAGGTAATCACTACTGGAGTAAGCGTTCACATCTTTCACTGGCTGCTTTTGATGGTGCTGTCAGGGGTAGAAAATCGGATTAATAAGCTTTTTGGGGCTGGGGAATAAACTTTGAACAAAAATGAACAGAGTGCCTAGAAGAAGGGTAGTGGTTACCGGCATGGGTGCTGTTACACCTTTAGCCGCTGGTGTTGAGCAATCCTGGCAGGCATTATGCCGAGGTAAATCGGGAGTGGCCAGGATTACCAAGTTTGACCCCTCTGGTTTTAGGGTGCAGATCGCTGCCGAGGTGAAAGACTTTCAGCCTGAGGATTTTCTTGATAGGAAAAAGATTAGGAGAACTGACCCTTTTATCCACTATGCGTTAGCGTCTGCTCGCATGGCACTGGATGATGCTAGATTGATTATAAATGACGCTAATTCTGCTAGAGTAGGAGTGATAGTGGGGACATGTGCTGGGGGTATGACAACGTATGAGAAGAACCTTTTCGCCCTTCGGGATGAGGGGCCAGACAGAGTCTCTCCTTTCTTCATTCCCGCGTTTATGGCCAACATGGGGGCAGGGGAGATCTCCATGGCTTTTGGTGCCAAGGGACCGGGCAAGTGTGTGGTTACTGCTTGTGCTACAGGGAGCCATTCTATTGGTGATGCTTTCAGGCTTATTCAATATGGCGAAGTAGATGTCATGATAACCGGAGGGAGCGATGCCTACATTCTTCCCGTAGGCATTGCTGGACTGGATAGGATGAGAGCCATATCCCAAAGGAATAGTGAACCTGAGAAGGCAAGCCGTCCCTTTGATAAAAACCGTGATGGCTTCGTGCTGGGAGAAGGTGCTGGCATTTTAGTTTTGGAGGAAATGGAGTCAGCCATGAGAAGAGGAGCCAGAATTTATGCTGAGCTTGTGGGCTATGGCTCCAACATTGATGGCTATCATGTAACAGAGCCTAACTGGGAAAATCAAGCGCGCTGTGTTAAGTTGGCTTTGCATGACGCTGCTGTTTCACCTAGCGATGTTGATTACATTAATGCCCATGGAACAGCCACCGTTCTCAATGATTTATCTGAGACCCAAACTATAAAGGCAGCACTAGGAGAGCATAGCAGAAAGGTGCCCGTAAGCTCCAATAAGTCTATGATTGGTCATTTATTGGGGGCAGCGGGTGCGGTAGAGGCTATTTTTACCTGTCTAACTATCAGGGAGGGTATTATACCGCCTACTATAAATTATGAAACTCCAGACCCTGAATGTGATCTAGATTATGTCCCCAATGTAGCCAGAAAGGCGCAGGTAAACACAGCCCTTTCCAATTCCTTTGGCTTCGGTGGAGCGAACGCCACCCTTATCTTTAAGAAGTTCGAAGAAAAGTAGTTTAAAAAGTGCTGTGCAGACTATCCCACAACTCTGTTTCACTCTTAAATGCGCCCAACTTCGTGTACTTAACCATACCTTCGCTATCGATGAACAATGTAATTGGAATAGCTCCTCGTGGATTGTTGTACCTCTGGCAATAGCTCACGAAAGCTTTGCCATCTCTATCTAGTGCTACTATCATGGTTGGTTCATAGCCACCGAAGAAGTTTTGTACCCTCGCAGCACTTTCACCTACATCAACAACTATGACTTTTATCTCCCCTCCACTTTTTTGGGCTACAGCCTCAAAATAAGGCAGTTCCGCAGCACAATAAGCACACGTTGTAGCCCAGAAATTAAGCACCACCGGAGTCCCTTCTAACTCGGACAGAGTTACTTCGGACCCCGTCATAGTAGGCAATGTGAAGTCTGGTGCCCCGGGGGATTGTGGCGTTGGGTCCGGCGGACTGGAGGAATTACAACTCAGCGCGCCTCCAACTAGAGCAAGAACCGCGATAATAAGGGTTAGCATTATTAACCAAGTCTTTGACATCCTACTGGCCATACTGGTAACTTCCCGGGATAAGCCCGCCGAGATATTCTATATAACCGGTCAACATCAGAATTCCTATGATGATAAGCAGTGCCGCGGCTACTATAGAGGTGATGAAGGCGTGGCGACTAAGCCATCTGAGGTATCGCGATGCTGATCCTAACGCCAGACTGACGGCGATGAAAGGCAATCCTAGCCCAACACAATAAGCGAGCAAAAGGCGAATTCCTTGCCACGCTGTTTGTGAATTTGCTGCTAGGGCTAGTACACCCCCCAAAATCGGGCCAATACAGGGAGTCCAGCCAAGGGAAAATATTACCCCTATTAGCAAAGACCTCAGATAGCCTGTGCCTTCAGCCTTGGCAAAGTTAAAGCGCTTCTCATAATTGAGCCAGGGTATCTTGGTAGCAGCTACCAGGAATATGCCGAACGTGATTAATAGAGCACCAGCCACTTTTTCCAATACTCCCTCTGGCACCACAGCCCCTAATAAGCCAAGAGAAGCTCCTAAAGCAGTGAAAACCAGAGAGAAACCAACTATAAAGCTGATGGTATGCAGGAAGATATGTCGTCTTTCAGCAAGGTCTGGATTGAAAACTGATACACCAGCTATATTAGCCAGATATACCGGAACCAGTGGTAAAATACAAGGGGATAAGAATGACAAAACCCCCGCGGCGAGAGCCGCCAGGAAGGTTATGCTTGATATCTCCATACCCTCATCTATACCACGTAGTTCTTCCCTTTGCTTATCCTCTTTTTAGTATAGCAGTAATGCCGTAAATTCAACAAGGCAAATCTTTTGCTATCACACAGTATTTGATACAATAATTGACCCTGGGGCTGTAGCTCAATTGGGAGAGCGCCTCCCTTGCACGGAGGAGGTCAGGGGTTCGAATCCCCTCAGCTCCACCATTGTGGATAAAAGGTAAAACTTCTTCGATGGCCTTTCCGCCGGTGTTCTAACCAAAAATTGAACATGGTTTTGTCCTCGTAAGACAGGGAGACCACTCCGGTCTTTTCTATATTGTCTTAAGGTTGTAACACTTCGGTGAATTGTGCAGTAGTGGCGGATAATTTAGAATGACAAGAATTCATAGCCTTGGAGGGAACGAAAGATGTCAAATACTGAATATACCATCCTTGAATCGTGGCCCATGTTGAAGAAAGACTTGATCAGTTTCTTAAGCGATACTGATGCATGGGTGATAGCTGAATTAAAAAAAGCATGTGAGACTCGGGATTGGGATAAAATCAACAATGTAATTGATGTGATGGATTCAATTCACAACCTATCGCACTCACATTAGCCAAACTGAGCGAAGGATGGAGATTGCCTTGGGCCTTCCCTTGATAACATCCTGTTTAATTTTTATTCAGATAGGTTGACATAATCTCGCGTCTTGGGTACTCCTCTATAAAAAACTGAGATGCCATTTATTTGTAGTTGGAATGCTTCGTACAGGGTATAATGTAGACAACGAAGTTATGAAGCTAGTCTTTACCGACCTTGATGGCACCTTGCTTCACCCGGTCAGCTATTCGTATTCGGCGGCACTTGATTCGGTACGAAAGTTGCAGGATGCAAGGATCCCGATAGTGTTCTGCTCTGCTAAGACGATGGCGGAGCAGCAGGTGTACCGGCGAGAGCTCGGTATTAAAGGCCCGTTTATTATCGAGAATGGGGCGGCTATTGTGGTGCCGAAGGACTACTTCCGGTCCCCCTTCTCTTTTAGCCGAATAATTGATGATTACTTCATTATTGAACTTGGTGTTCCCTATGAAGAGGTAAGGAACAGGCTGGGAACGTTAAGTGAGGAAAGCAAAGCTGAAGTTACTTTCTTCGGTGATCTCAGCACAGAGGAGGTGGCTAAGGTAACCGGCTTGGACTTACTGATGGCGGGACTTGCCAAGCAGAGAGAGTACAGTGAAACGGTAATAATAAAGGGGGACAGGAAGTACCTGGAATCAAGCTTGGCAGCCATAAAAGAGGCGGGACTTAGTTACACATTTGGAGGGAAGTTCTACGAGGTATATTCGGGTGGTGATAAGGGCAAGGCAGTCACAATCCTAACGGAGCTTTTCAAACTCAACTTTGGCGATGTGTACACGACTGGTATCGGCGATAGCTTGAATGATGTTGAAATGCTAGCTGCTGTGGATTTGCCGATGTTAGTGCAGAAGGCGGATAACCGTTGGAATAAACTAAACGTTAGGAACTTGAGACGTGTCACCGGCATTGGTCCCGAAGGGTGGGCTAAGGCAGCTTCGGAGCTATTGGGTAGTAGTAATCAAGAGAAGTAGTATCATGGGGCAAGGTTCCTGGGGGTCTCCTGGTAGTCTTCTCACACACCTCTTTATCCAGCCAGCCCCAGTCGCTACCGCTGTTTGTACTACTGGCTTACATCAATCTATTCCGGTGCAAAAAACAAGAGCCCATATTTCAGCCAACACTATTAGAACTGGGAGCATCCTTTTTGACGCAAAATAGCCTGCGGAACAGGCAACAATAGCAAGCTGACCAAAGTGAAGAAAACCTACTATATCTGGAGGAGCTGGAGGAGTCGGAACTACCAAAATAACAATCACTTGATACCCCAGGAGTAGAAATACTCCCAACAATGTAGCCCAAATTTCATTCTTCGTTATCCACCCGTAAATTATTGGGACTGCCAGAAAGAGAGCAAGGGGACTAACAAACACAATCCAGGCAGTAAATAATGTGAGAGGAGAATCAATAATTATATCTATCCAGGACAAATCGGAAACCAAAGCAACAATCAACAGCGATAAGATAACTGCGAAACGTACTCTTCCTTTTCTGATATCAGCACTGCTTTTATCCATCTCTTATGCCTTCCTATCTCACCTCTTTAGGCTTCTTCCATTATGATCCTTTCTCATACAATTCCGTAATCTTATTGTATGATTCCTCAGGGTATATAGGCTGATTTTCATTAAATGCCACAATGCTCGGCATCTAGGGTATACTGAGTGCTAATACTAACACTGGGCGATTATTTTTAATATGTCCTTCTTTTCCATTTATGGTGAGCGTGTCGAACCATGAGCAGCAGCCATGATAAAATTAAGTTCCCCTTCGACAGGCTCAGGGTGAACGGGTTGCCAATAGCTCTCATGGCATTCTGTTGCGTTTGCCGTACCAATCATAGCTACGATTAAATTAGGGCTATCAGGTGAAATCCACACAGGATGCACATTACATCACAAGAGGATAGTATACAAGTGGACAATACAGGATGTTTACTATATTAATGTCAAGACCTTTTTTGGCGGAGACTTGACAGAACAGGTTCAGCCACCTAAAGTGAGAGTTAGTGAGTCGTGCCAAATTCACTAACGATGCCTGCAATATCTATGGAATCGGGATATGTTGCGCTATACCACTCTGGTGAATTAGAGCGTCGTGCGCAAGCACTCGAGGCTCGGCTGGCCTCATGCGATATTTGCCCCAGGGAATGTCGGGTTAATCGGTTACAGAATGAACCGGGTTATTGCCATTCGGGGTGTCTCCCCATAATCTCGGCGGTCTGTGTTCATCAAGGTGAAGAACCGGCTATTTCAGGGACTAGGGGGTCAGGGACGGTTTTCTTTGGCAATTGTAATATGAGATGCGTTTACTGCCAGAACTATCAGATAAGCCAGAACTGGAGGAAGCAAAAATCAAAGGAGATGGACTGTCATACCCTGGCTGAGAGGATGCTCTATCTTCAGGATGAACTGGGCTGCCACAATATTAATTTCGTCTCTCCATCGCATTTTGTTCCCCAGCTCGTTCGGGCCGTTCTGGAAGCAGTGCCTATGGGGCTTCGAGTGCCGCTGGTCTACAACACTAGCGGCTATGATTCTGTCCCTTCCTTAAGAGAGCTCGACGGCATAATAAGTATTTACCTGCCTGATTTAAGGTATGCCTGTGACAAATGGGCTAAGAAGTTCTCTCATACCCCGGATTATGTAGCACAGGCTCGTCGTGCTATTGGAGAGATGCATCGACAGGTTGGAGACTTGGTGGTAGATGAATATGGCTTGGCCCAAAAAGGACTGATAGTGCGACATCTTATTCTTCCCAACGGTCTAGCAGGCAGTGAGGAATCGCTAGGCTGGCTTGTTCGGGAGCTTTCTCCCACGGTGACCCTTAGCGTGATGTCTCAATATATTCCGGTGCACCGGGCAGCACGAATACCGCCGCTTTCGAGGACGATCTCAGTCGAGGAGCATGAAATGGTTCTCCGGCTGCTAACTGATTTGGGAGTAGAAAACGGCTGGGTGCAGGAGATGGGTGTGGCCGAAGAGTATCTCCCTGATTTTGAACGAGAGGGGCACCCTTTCTCTCCAGTTCCTAAGGGAACATAGGACTTTATATCTGGAAGAGTATTCCGTGACCACTAGATGAGGGCTAAATTTGGAAGCGTAGTCTCTATCTCGTAGCTTTTCTGGCCATCGTTTTGGCTGCATCTGGCTGTGGCGCTGGACCCAGTGATGTAAAGGCTCGCCTTAGTGAGGAGTTCTCGCTGTCTGTGGGGCAACGTGCCTTGATTGCGGGAGAGAATCTGGAAATCAGGTTCGACGAGGTGGCAGAAGATAGCCGCTGCCCGAGAGAAGTAACCTGCATCTGAGCAGGCAGGGTCACCTGTATGGTTGAAATCACGCAGGCGAGTGCCCTATAACGTATGGCACTGACCGGGCCCGGGCTGAGCGACGAATACTCTAGGGAGAGCTACGAAGGATATGACCTGATTTTTCGTGTGACCCCGTATCCTGAGGTAGGCAGGAAAATACTACCGGATGAATACCAGTTGTGTTCAACCGTCGGTAAGCTGCCCAAGATGATTCGTAGCCTAGCTGCTGCAAATAACCCACTCTGTCTAATTGGCCAAGCCAAGCTAGCATAGCCCCAGTTGACCATGTGTGGATGTTGCAGTTGGTGTGCTCTGAGGTTACAACAATAAGGTAGGACTAAGTAGAAAGACCAAAAGCTAGAATAGAAGTTCTTTAATTCAACCAATAGCTGGCTTATCGTAACTCACACAGCTGGCAATGCGATGGCGATTTTCCTCTACCGCTTAAGGCTAAGTCCTATATTTTGCCAAAACGGCGCTGGCGACGTTTATATTCAGAAAGTGCTTCCGCAACGTCTTTATGACCAAAATCAGGCCATAATACCGGGGTGAAGTAAAGTTCGGTATAGGCAGCCTGCCAGAGAAGGAAATTGCTCAGGCGGCTGTCACCGCCGGTGCGTATGAGCAGGTCAGGGTCGGGGATGCCGGCGGTATACAGGTATTGCGCGAACACTGATTCATCCATGTTGTCACCAGGAATACTGGCGCCAGCGATACGCCTAGTTGCCTGGACAATTTCATCACGTCCACCATAATCAAAAGCGAGGCAAAGTGTCAGCCCGGTATTATTTTTGGTTAGTTCGACTGCTAACTTTATTTTTCCCCTTAGTTTTTGAGAGAGCCTATCCAGTCTGCCGAGATGTACCAGTCTGATATTTTCTTGATGAAAAGCCTGAGTTTTCTGGTCGATCTTCTTTGCCAGAAGAGTGAGTAGGCCTCTGACCTCTATCCCGGGCCGATTCCAGTTCTCGGTGGAAAACATATAGATGGTGAGGTATTTTACTCCATAATCGGCAAAAGTCTTCACCACCGGATGAATATTCTCACTGCCAGCATTGTGTCCGGCAAGCCTGGGTAAACGACGTTTCTTTGCCCATCTGCCGTTGCCGTCCATGATAATGGCCACATGCTGAGGAGGGTAATTTGCCTGAGTCATGAACTAGCCTCACGGGAAAGGAGATGTCGGATTATCGGCAGAGGATGGGCCGAACTAGGTCTCAGGCTGGCCAGAATCAAGCTGCTGTGCCAATCGAAGGAAAAGTCATTTGAGTTGAGTAACCGCCTGGCCAAGCTGCCAGAATCCAGCATATTGAATATTCCCTCAATCTGGCGGTCGCTCAGTCTGGCATAAGCCCATCTGGCCCAGTAGCCATGGGAGAGTTCCTTGCCCATTTTCGCCTTCCATTGCTTTTGATAGCGCCCAAGTCGGTCTGCCGTTAAATTGTCACTGCTGAGAGCCTCATCGAGCACATTGACAGCTATCTGGGCACCAAGATGCCCAAAGTATATTCCCCCGCTGGTAGTTGGTTTTACATGCCCGGCAGCATCGCCAATAACGAGTACCCTGTCTCCGTAACTACGAGATAAAGTTCCTAAGGGGATGGCCCTTCGCTTAATTTCCACCTCCTGATTCATTATTCTACCCTGGCAGAAAGGGGTGAGGAGGAATTTTCGCAGATGTAGCTTGGCCCGCGATGTTGATAAAAGACCAGCGTATGCTTTGTTTGCTGAAATAGGCACAAGCCAGGCAAATGAACCTGGCGCTACTTCGTGCCCAAAATATACTTCAGGGTCGTCAAGCTTTCTTGTTTCGACTTCTGCCTGAGCACCGATGAGGAAACTCTTGATTCTGCCCAGACCTAGCTTCTGGCTCAGCTTAGGCCTGAATCCGTTAGCCAGGACCACAGCTCTGGCAGTGAATATCTCCCTGGCACCGGAGCATAAAGTCTTAGCTTGCATGTAGTCCTTTCCAGGCACAATGTCGATGACCTGGGAGGAGAAGAAATAGTGTGCTCCTTGAGATTGGGCTTTGGAGGCTATCGCTTCATCAAATAAAAGCCGGTCCACAACGTAAGCTTGGACCTTTTCAGTTTGCAGTCTTAAGCATCTTCCTGAAGGGGAGAAAAACTTTGCCGAGTTTGCCTTGGTCAATATTACATCTTTGCTGATGCCAAAGGAATCGAAACATTCAGTGCTGATTATTCCAGTGCAACAGACATCGAGTCCCGGCGCATTTTTCTGTTCAAAAACAGCCACATCATGGCCTAGCGAGGATAGTTCATAGGCGGCGTAGCTTCCGGCTGGCCCCGCTCCCACTATAATGACATCGTAAACTTGGCCTGACAATTCAGTGCCACCTTTCTAGGTTTCCGTCAGTCAAGGCTATTATATAATGTTAGTATGATTGTGGATAGATTTTAATCACCTTGCTTTTTGGGGGATTGTTGTCATTGAAACAAAGCTACGATGTAATAGTTGTTGGTGCTGGTCCTGCAGGGGCAACAATTGCCTACGAGCTAGCAAAGAAAGGGATAGGAGTACTACTTTTAGAAAAGGAGCGGTTGCCACGGTATAAGTGTTGTGCCGGAGGAGTTACTGCCAAGGCTGCTAAACTCCTGGATTTCGATATCTCTGAGGTAGCGGAGGATGTAATTTATGAGGTTTGCTTCACTTTCAATCTCGGCCGTCCTTATTTGGGACGGCATAATCGGCCGCTTATATATACGGTGATGCGCGATGCATTTGACCATTTTTTAGTGAGGAAGGCACAACAACTGGGAGCTGTGCTTCTCGATGGCCAAAAAGTAACAGAAATACGAATAAACGCTGGGTGGGTTGAGATTTCTACCGCTGACAGCATTTTTCGCTCCCGACTTGTGGTGGGAGCCGATGGGGCTTACAGCGTAGTAGCAAGGGAACTAGGTATGATAAGGAACATCGAATATGTCGTGGGCTTAGAGGCGGAACTCGTTGTGTCTGAGGAAGAGTTGGCAAAATGGAAGTCCCGGGCCCAGGTGGACTTGGGGTGTATTCCTGGGGGTTATGCCTGGGTGTTCCCCAAGAGTGATTATCTCTCAATTGGAGTGGGATGTCCTGTCTCCAAGGCAAAAAATTTGAACCATCACCACGAGAAGTTTCTAAACTTGCTAATCATCGGTAGTTATGCTGTCGCCAGATCTAGCAGTTACTTGATACCAACGTGTACAAGAGCTAGCCTTGTTCTGCAAGATAAGGCTTTGCTTCTTGGGGATGCGGCTGGGCTTGTTGACTCATTGACGGGGGAGGGAATTTATAACGCCATCCTGAGTGCCCAGCTTGCCACACCAGCGATTGAGAACTTCTTAGTGAGGAACAAAGTGGGGTTGCAGGATTACCAGCAGGCTGTAGAGGAGAAAATAATGTCTGAATTGAAGATAGCGCGTGTGCTATCAAAGATTTTGTTCCGCTTCCCTCATCTAATGTTTAGAATGCTCAGCCAAAGTGATGGAGTGTGGAGAGATGGGTGCGGCTTAATGTCTGGAGAGACAAACTATGCGGCTATCAAGGAAAGGGTAGGAGGATTTAGGGGTATATTTGCCCCCTTGTTTCGAGCTTAGCTTCTCTGTGCTTCACTGGTTTGAGAAGGCAGATAGGCCTGCTCTACAATCGCTTTCGCCTATCACTTTTCACCTACGATTTCTCGCTTAGAACCTTTCAGCTATTGATTTTTACCATTTTAGATATTAATCTTTAACCATTCAATTATCGCTCTTTAGGCTATCTGTGCGTACAAGGGGATTAAGGCACTTAATGATAGCCATTTCATGAATAAACAGATATTAAGAAAAGGAGCCTCTTTGGTATTAGGGATATCAGGGGTAGAATAAGTAGTGGGGAAGATGACATTGGTGACCATCAGTTGGCGTGTTAGACTTCTGGCTCACTCTCTGCGGAAGGGAAACACAAATAAGTACCTAGAATAGGAGATTAAGATGTCTAGGATATTAGACGAAATTAACGGTCCCAGTGATATTAAGAGTCTAAGCCAAGGTGAACTGGTTGAACTTTGTTCTGAGCTTAGGGGGTTATTGGTAAGCAGGGTTTGTGAAAACGGAGGACACCTGGCATCCAATCTGGGAGCGGTGGAGCTCACTGTTGCCTTGCATCGGGTATTTGACAGCCCAAAGGACAAGATAGTCTGGGATGTGGGACACCAAAGTTACATTCATAAGCTATTGACGGGAAGAAGGAAGCAATTTCCCTCTCTACGCCAGTATCAAGGACTATCAGGGTTTCCTGATAGAGATGAAAGTCCTCACGATGCTTTCACGGCAGGGCATGGCGGCACCTCTATATCAGCAGCTTTGGGCATGGCTCTGACTCGCGACCTTGTCTATGATGATCACCATGTGGTAGCTGTTATCGGCGATGGATGCTTTACCTGTGGCATGGCTTACGAAGCGCTGAATCACGCCGGGCATTTGGGCACAAGGCTTATTGTGGTACTCAATGACAATGGCATGTCTATATCGCCCACAGTGGGAGCGATAGCCAAGCGCCTGAATGTGCTGCGAACAAGCCGTCGCTATAAGAAAGCCAAGGAACGGACAGGGCAGTTGCTGGCTTTCCTGCCTGGAGGAAAGAGGCTGTACTGGGCCCTGCACCGGCTTAAAGAAGGGGCCAAAGCGGTAGTCATGCCCACCATGATATGGGAACAACTTGGCTTTACTTATTTAGGTCCTATAGATGGTCATAACGTTGGCGAATTGGAAACAGCTCTAACTCAAGCCAAGAATTACTGCAAACCGGTCATCGTCCATGTCTTGACTACTAAGGGCAGGGGTTACAAACCAGCAGAGGATGCTCCCACTGAGTTCCACGGTCTATCCCCTAAGAGCGAGGCCTTGGGCACAATACCTACTTATAGTCAGGTATTTGCTCAAACGGTTGCTAGCCTACTTAGGGACAATCCCAGGGTAGTAGTGATAACCGCTGCTATGGTTGAAGGCAATGGCCTATCTTCGGTGGCCGAAGAGTTTCCTCATCGTATCTACGATGTGGGAATTTCCGAGCAGCACGCAGTTACCCTAGCCGCTGGGTTAGCTACTCAAGGCTTCATACCCATTGTGGCTATATATTCTACCTTCCTGCAACGTGCCTTCGACCAGATATTACATGATGTTTGTCTCCCTGATCTGCCTGTTATTTTTGCCCTGGATCGCAGCGGCATTGTCGGAGAAGACGGCAAAACACATCAAGGGATATTTGATTTATCCTATCTTAATTTGATGCCTAATATCGTCATTTGTGCACCTAAGGACGGCAATGAACTTCAGAATCTGCTCTATACTGCCCTGAATACAGAGCATCCCATGGCAATTCGTTATCCTCGAGGTCAGGGAATAGGCGTTCCCTTAGCCACCAGTCCTCATCACCTACCTATAGGCAAAGCTGAGACAATAAGGCAGGGTAAAGATATGACCATGATAGCCATCGGTTCCACCGTCATGCCTTCTCTTGAAGCAGCGGAGCAGTTAGCTTTTTGGGGCATTGATGCTATGGTAATTAATGCCCGATTCGCTAAGCCCTTAGATACAGAGCTTGTTTTGGGTGTAGCCAACTACACCAAGAAGATGGTCATAATAGAGGAAAATGTTCTTAGCGGCGGCTTTGGTGCCGCAGTGCTGGAACTGATGGAAAAAGCTGGAGTATCCGGTGTCAAAGTGAAGCGGTTGGGCATTCCTGACGAATTCGTAACCCATGGAAAGCAAGATTCTCTTCGCCGTCTCTATCATCTTGATGCCTTGGGAATAGCCAGGGAATGCGCTGATTTCTTAGCTCACCATCTAAGTGGCCTTAATGCCCAGGAGTTTGTTAAGACAGAGAAACATATCTTGTATCCCGGTTAATGGGCAGCCTATTCGAAGATGGATGATTGCCCTGATGGGATGCGTCTAATAACATCCCCCGCTTTTTTGTTTAGCTTCTTAGTGCTACCTCAAAGTCGCCCGATGTATCATTTTTGCCCGCGGAACAAAATATTGTTTTTCTTCGGGGCTAGCAGCGGAGTTTGACAAATAGGTCTTTCTCTGCTATATTGCTTTGGTTTGTCTAGGATACGAGACCGATAAATCGGAGGTACTGGATATGCTAATTATAGGTGAAAACATACATGTCATAGCGAGAGTAGTGAACGATGCCATAAAAGCTCAGGATGCCAAGATAATTCAGGACCTGGCCAGACAGCAAGCTGAGGCTGGAGCTGATTATATTGACTTGAATTTAGGCTTCTGCAGGAAAGACCCAATGGTTATGGGATGGGCGGTGAATGTAGTCCAAGATGTGGTCGATATACCATTGTCTATAGATACTATGAACCCTATAGCTATGGAGGAGGGTCTAAAAGCTTGCAAGAAGAGGCCGTTGCTTAACTCTGCTTCGGGGAAGAGCGATTCAAAACAGGAAATGCTTCCACTAGCTAAGAAATATGACTGTGATGTGGTAATTTCAGTGATCAATGATAGAGGAATGCCTGCTGAGGGTGATTCAAAGTTGGATAGCATTATGGATACAGTGGCTTATGCCAATGACCTCGGTATTCCAAACGAGCGTATTTGGGCTGACCCCATAGTTCTTCCGGCAAGCACCGCTGGGGAGGGTCAAAAGAACGCTCTGGCTACCTATGAGTTTGTAGAGATGCTTCCAGAAGCTTTGCCAGGGATCAACTCCGTGGTGGGGCTTTCCAATATATCTAATGGTGTACCAAATGACCTGAGGCACCTTCTTAACCGTGTTTATCTTGCGATACTTGTTAGGAAGGGCCTCAGCGCGTCGATCCACGATGCTCTTGACGAGGAAATGACGAAAATATGCAAGGGGCAGGCCCTGAATATCGCCGACCTCATCTACAGGACGTTCGATGGGGAGGATATAGACCTCTCTTCACTTTCACCAGAAGAAATCAACTATGTTAAGACAGCCAAGGTACTTTCAGGAGAGGTTCTCTATTCAGATGCCTGGCTTGAAAGCTAAGGAGGGTAAAGAATGGAATATAAAGCGCCGGTTGAAGCGTACACAGGAGCTGTCAGAGAAGAGATTATTGGGACAGGGGACAAGCCCTTGAAGCTTGGAGGAGAAAATATTCTTTCTCTGCATCTTTTTGATGAGGGTTCGCTTCCCAATCCGCCAACCTTTGCTCTGGAGATATTGGATATGGAGCCTAAGGATTGGCCAGAACATTTGATTGAGCCGTTCAAGGACGTGATATCCGATCCAGTGAAATGGGCCAAGAAATGTGAAGGATTTGGGGTTGATGCAGTGAATATTTTCCTCTTAAGCACCGATCCTGCGGATAAGGATAGCCCTGCGGATGAAGCGGCAGCACTGGTAAAAAAGGTAGCTGACGCAATAAGTATCCCGGTGCTCGTGTATGGCTGCGGGGATGATAAAAAGGATGCCGAGGTTCTGCCCAAGGTTGCTGAAGTGTGCGACGGAATGAACCTTCTTATAGGTCCGGTGCTCAAGGAGAACTACGAGGTGGTGGGGAAAGCGATTTTAGACCATGGACACAAAGCCTGGGCTGAGAGTCCTTTGGATATCAATTTGCTTAAGGAGTTAAATGTAAAGCTGTGTCATTTCCTGCCTCCTGAGAGAATTGTAATCGATCCAGAATCTGCAGCGCTGGGTTATGGCTTTGAATATAGCTTCAGTCTTATGGAAAGGGTGAAGCAGCTTGCAGTAATTACCAAAGATAGCATGACGCAAATGCCCATTATTGCTAGTCTGGGCAAGGAAATTTGGAAGACAAAGCAAGCCAAGGAGAGCAAAAAACAGGGCTTGCTGTTTGAAGCGATGACAGCCTTAGGGCTCCTTATGGCTGGAGCAAATATCCTCGTCTTAAGGCATCCTGAGAGCATAGACTTGGTCAAAGAAACCATTGGAGGCGAACTATGGCAGAAGTAAAAGAAATAACCAGGAAGTTAGAAGAGATTCATGAGAAGATAAAGGCGGGGATCGGCTGGGAGCCGGTTGGTCCCACCCCCATGCCGGAAATTCCCGACCTCAGAAACTGGGATATGAGGCTTCTTAAGACGTATTCGCCTTGGTATGCTCCCTTCTGTGATTTGTGTTGCTTCTGTACCTACGGTAAATGCGACCTTACTGAGGGGAGAAGAGGTGCTTGCGGCATTGACATAGCTACGCAACAGGCAAGGGTCGTACTTCTGGCTTGCTTGATGGGATGCTCGGCTCATGCCGCTCATGGTGGGCACATTCTGGAATTCTTGATTGAGAGGCACGGACGAGATAAGAAGATAGACTTAGGAACATTTATCGAAGTAGAAGCACCAAACATAAGGACGGTTACAGGCCTGAAGCCCGAGACCTTGGGAGACCTTGTGGTAGCTCTGGACTATGTCTTCAAGGAAATTGCCCATCTTCTTGATTCCACGCATACGGGGCAGGAAGGAAGCGCTCTGGACTATGAATCGAAGGCTCTGCATGCCAGCATGCTCGACCACGTGGGGATGGAGATAGCCGATATTGCTCAGATCGTGGGGTTCGATTATCCCACTTCTGTTGCTGATACACCATTGGTGGAGATGGGATGGGGAGCAATAGATAAAAGCAAGCCCGTAATTTTAGTATCGGGACACAATCCAGCCACCTCAACGGTAGTGATTGACTACCTTCGGGAACACAACCTTGAAGACCAAGTAGAGGTCTGCGGCGTATGTTGCACTGCGATAGAAACAACGAGGTATTCGGATAAAGCCAAGATTGTCGGTCCTCTTTCCCGACAGCTTTTCTTCATGAGGTCAGGCATCCCTGATGTCATAATGACTGATGAGCAATGCATCAGGACGGACACGCCTCAAGAAGCAGCCAAGGTAGGTACAGCAGTCATTGCCTGTCTGGATAAGGCGATGTATGGACTTGAGGACGCTACCGATATGGATACAGAAGAGATAGTAAGGCGAATGGTAGAGGATAAAGAGCATTTCGCCATACTTGATTCTCAGAAGGCAGCTGAGGTAGCGGTTAGGGTGGCTATGAAGATTAGCCCCCAGAGGAGGAAGGAATGGGTGACTGAAGCGGAGGCTATAGAACTGGCTAAGAAATGCAATGATTGCGGCATGTGTGAGCAAGTATGCCCTAACCTTTTCAGTATCGGTGATGGCATAGTTGAGGTCGCCAAGGGCAACTTCGACCTGATAAGGGAGCAATTCCAGCGCTGTATTGGCTGTGGGAAATGTGAAGAGGAGTGTCCCCGCAATGTCCCTATCTTCAAGATAATGCAAATAGCAGCAAGCATGGAGACTTGGAAATGCAGGGCTGGACGTGGTCCGGTTATGGATACCGAGATAAGGAATGTGGGGGCACCTATAACCTTGGGCACAATTCCCGGAGTTATCGCCTTAGTGGGCTGCTCCAATTATCCTGACATAGATGATGTTGCCGATATGGTGGATGAATTCGCCAAGAGGAAGTACATCGTGGTGCTCACTGGGTGTGCTGCCATGGTTGCCGGTATGAAAAAGGATAAGGATGGCTTGACAGTGTACGAGAAGTATCCGCCCGATTTCGATGCCGGTGGGGTGGTGAATATTGGCTCCTGTGTTTCCAATGCTCATATTTCTGGAGCATGTATAAAAATAGCCAATATCTTCGCCGCCTTGCCATTGAGGGGAAATTATGAAGTGATGGCTGACTATGTCCTTAACCGGGTAGGTGCCTGTGGGGTAGCCTGGGGAGCAATGTCCCAGAAGGCGGCTTCCATCGGTACAGGGTTCAATAGATTGGGCGTTCCCGTGGTTTTGGGTCCTCACTCCTCAAAGTATAGAAGGCTGTATCTCTCAAGGAAAGAAGAGGATGATTGGAGAGTTATGGATGCCAGAAAGAGGGAGATAGTGGATAGTGGGGAGCCTTCCCCTGAGCACTTAGCTTATGTGTGCGAGACCAAAGAGAAGGCCATGCCGATGATTGCCAAGCTGTGCATAAGGAAAAACGATACTCCACAGGGAAGGGCAATAAAGCTAAACCATTATATTTCCCTATACAAGAAATATATAGGAGCTGGTCTTCCCGAAGACCTTCATCTCTTTGTGCGCAGAGATGCCGATATTCCTCTTGTTTATAAAAAAGAGGTGCGGGCATATCTACAGGAAATTGGCTGGGAGCCCAAGGAGCCTGTGGGGCTTCCTACCTGGATTGGCACCTATCCCAGCAAAGTTCCTTTGGATGCGGTGATACATTAAAAGGAGGAGAAAATGAGCGCAGTGATACCACATCATAGGGTAAACGTATTAACTGGAATAAAATCTGCCCGGTTAATCGAAGATGCCGAAGAATATGCCAATCTGATACAGAAGGCGAAAAGACCACTTCTTGTGGTTGGGCCCCTCTTGTTGGCGTCCACGTCTGATGGCAAGCTTCTTCTGGAATATGCCCTGGACATTGCCAAGGCTGGCAATATTCCTATATGTGCCACGGCACAGACCAAGGGGAAAATTACGGAACTTGGAGTAAAGCCAGACAGTGTCTACGATGCTGTGGAAATAGCAAATGCCCTTAAGGACTCCGATTGGAAGGGGGTTAGGAAAGAAGGGAATCACGACCTAGTGCTCTTCTTCGGGATAAGGACTGACCTTGGAGAGCAGACTCTTTCCGTGCTGAAGCATTTTGCTCCACACCTGAAGACCATGACATTGTGCAAATACTACTACCCTCATGCGAATTACTCCCTACCTAATTTCAAGAAGGATGATAAATGGCTTTCATTTCTGGAAAGCCTGATAGAGAATCTAAAGAAAGGAGGATAGAGAAATGGAAGGTGAGTTTCATGCGGATATAGGACCTCAATATGAAGGCGAGGTGATAAGAAAAGAAGACCTATATATAGAGTTTGGCGGGCCAAAGGTAGTAAAGTTCGAGCGGGCGACAGTCAAGCCGGCCGAGGAAATAGAGAATGAAAAAATTGAGATTATCGGCCCAGACATAGGTGATTTGCAGCCTTACGATGCAGAGAAGGGTGGTGGTAGCTATCCTATTGCCATTCTGGTAGATGTTGCTGGTGGGGAATTGGATAAGGATGCCGAAGCAATCATTGAGAGGAGAGTCCACCAGTTCACCAATATGGTTGAGGGCTTGTATCACATGAATCAGAGGCAGGACGTATGGATTAGGATGAGTAAAGACTGTCATGAAAAGGGCTTTAACTCCCTGCGGGAATTGGGAGAAATCTATCTCCTGCTTTTTACGTCGGAGATGTCAATCATCGAGAGCATCCAAGTTACTTTTATCACCGACGAGGCAAAGGTAAAGGAACTTCTTCCTGAGGCTTTGAAAGTTTATAGCGCCAGGGATGAGCGAGCAAGGACCTTGAATGATGAGGATGTGGATACTTTCTACGGCTGCGTTCTATGCCAAAGCTTCGCCCCAACCCATGTATCTATCATAACTCCAAATAGAATTGCCAACTGTGGAGCCATAAACTGGTTTGACGGCAGGGCTGCTGCCAAGATTGACCCTGAAGGTCCAATATTTGCCATACCCAAAGGAGAGCTCATAGACCCTATAAGGGGCGAATACTCAGGAGCGAACGTGGTGGAAGCCGAAAAGTCCCTGGGGACCTACGATAGAGTATATCTCTACAGCGCTTTTGAGCATCCCCACACCTCCTGCGGCTGCTTCGAGGCCATCGTCTTCTACATCCCTGAAGCGGATGCCTTTGGAGTTGTGCATAGGGAGTTCAAAGGCGAGACTGTGATTGGGCAAACCTTTTCCCATATGGCCGCTGAAACCTCTGGAGGGAGGCAGGTAGAAGGTAACCTGGGGACAGGTCTGGAGCAATTGAGGTCTCCCAAGTTCATACAGGCAGACGGCGGGCTGGCCCGGATAGTATGGATGCCTAAGGAGATAAGGGAAAGATACAAGGAAGCCCTGGATGCGAAGAAGCTCTATGACAAGATAGCCACAGAAGAAGACGTTAAGAACGTTGATGAGCTTCTGGAGTTCCTAGAAAAGGTAGGACATCCTTGGTTAGCAGGCGAAGTAGAGCTTCCAGTGTAAATGCAGGAGTTAAAATGTTAGTTTCAGAGTCACTACCTCAGTTTTGATTAAGGAGGTTTGTTATGCCCGTTTCAGGTTCCGAGATTGTAAAAATGCTCCCTGGGAAGAAGCCGTGTAAGGAGTGTGGCTTTCCCACTTGCTTTGCCTTTGCCATGAAGCTGGCATCAGGCGGAGCTACTGTGGACAAGTGTCCCTATCTGTCCGATGAGACGAAGGAGAAGTTGCTGGATCTTCTGGCACCACCGATAAAGCTTGTTACCATAGGCTCGGGGGAGAACGCTGTCCAAATCGGGAATGAAGAGGTTATATATCGACACGAGAAGACATTTGTCCATTCACCTGGCATCACCCTTCTCATCTCTGACAAAGAAGACGAAGCCAAAATCGAAGAGAAGATAAAGAAGATAAAGGAATTACAGTTCCCATGGGTCGGTGTAAACCTCAAAGCAGACCTTCTAGCCCCTTACTTTGAATCAGGGGACAAGAACAAATTTTTAGCTTTGGTGAAAAGGGTCTATGAATCAACAGACCTGGGCATGGTCTTAATATCAGAAGATACGGACGCCTTATTTTCTGCCCGAGACATATGCGCTGACAGACGTCCACTTCTTTATCCCATAACGAAGGACAACCTTGACGAGGCCATCCCGAAGATTAAGGCGAACCCTACTCCTATTGGCCTTCGTGGGGAGAGCATTGAAGATCTTGTTCCTCTAACTGCCAAGTTAAAAGACGCCGGGATTGAGGAGCTGGTTTTAGACCCGGGTTCTAGAAACCTCATGGAGGGAATAAGAGACCAGACTTTTATCAGGAAGGCAGCGCTGAAGCAGGGTTTTAGGCCTCTTGGTTATCCCACTATTGCCTTCCCTTGTTTCATAGCCAAGGATGGGCTGAAGGAAATAACAGTTGGCTCAGCATTCATAAATAAGTGGGCCAGCATCATTGTATTCTCTGATTTCGACCAATATTCGCTGCTTCCTCTTCTAGTTCAACGGCTTAATATTTATACCGATCCTCGCTTTCCTATGGCAGTAGAGGAGAAGTATTATGAGGTGGGAGAACCTGACGAATTCTCCCCGGTTCTTGTCACGTCAAATTGGGCTTTGACCTATTTCCTCGTATCATCGGCTGTCGAGACTACTAAGGTTCCAGCCTATGTCTGTGTTAAGGATGCGGAGGGGCTTGGTGTGCTTACTGGCTGGGCAGCGGGTAAATTCGGCGGCGATTCTGTAGGAGCATTTATTAAGAAATGTGGCGTTGAGGATAAGGTGAAGCACAGAAAGCTAATTATCCCAGGAAAAGTAGCGAGAATCAAAGGCGAGCTTGAAGATGCTTTGAACCTCGAATGGGAAATAATAGTTGGACCCAAGGAAACAACTGGAATAGGGGCTTTCCTTCCTGGATTTGCTAAGCAACTTAAAGGATGATTACAGAGGAGCAAATTGGCGAAGCAGTAGCTGAGATTTTAGGCTCGCATAGAAAAGAAAAGAAAAATCTAATTCCCCTATTGCAGGAAGTCCAGACAAGATTGGGTTATCTCCCTAAGAAAGCGATGCGGGAAATTGCTAGCTTCTTGGAGGTATCAGAGGTTGAGGTTTGGGGTGTTGCCACTTTTTATAATCAGTTTCGTTTTGTTCCTTTAGGAAAACACCATACCATGGTTTGTATGGGGACTGCCTGTCACTTAGCAGGGGGTAAACTTATTTTGGAAGCCTTGGAGCGTGAATTGGATATCAAAGTAGGAGAGACTGCCGAGGATGGCAACTTCAGCCTAGAAAGGGTGGCTTGTATTGGGTGCTGCATGCTGGCTCCAGTGGTAGTAATAGGGAAAAAGATCTATCCTAAGATGACACCTTTTAAGGTGGAAGAGGTTTTGATACCGTATAGAGAGGAAATTCAAAAAGAGAGCTAAAACAAAGTCAAAGACAAAAATTACTCAAATTGTTTCTGTAAGATGACTTTCGAAGAGATCAATAATAAGGCGAAGTCGGAATGGGAAGCTCTCCAGAACAGCAGCTATATTCTTGTCGGCACAGCTACTTGTGGCAGGGCAGCGGGCGCCTTGGATGTAGTTGATGCCTTTAATAGGGAGCTAACACGGCGAGGTCTGGAAGTCCCGATTATCCAAGTTGGTTGCATAGAGCTATGCTATGCTGATCCCTTGGTTACTATATCCAAGCCTGACTCTCTTCGCGTCGTGTATGCCAATGTAACTCCGGAGGTTGTACCCCGCCTTGTAGAAGGCTATGTAATAGGCGACGACCCTTGCCTTGAGCTTGCCTTAGGCACTCTTGAAGGAGGTGGCGAGGAAACAGTCTACATTCCAGAACTTTCCAGGTTTGAACATGAGCTTCGTCTTATACTGCGCCGCTGTGGCTACATCGACCCTGAGAATATAAACCACTACATCGCCAATGGTGGATATGCTGGTCTGGAGAAAGCGTTAAAGATGTCGCCTGAGGAAATAATTGGGGAGCTGAGGATAGCAGGGCTGCGGGGGCGGGGAGGGGCTGGATTCCCTACCCATCGGAAGTGGGAATTATGCTGTAAAGCTAAAGGTACGCCCAAATATGTCATATGCAATGCTGATGAAGGAGACCCCGGTGCTTTTATGGACCGAGTAGTTTTGGAAAGCGACCCCCATCAAGTTATCGAGGGCATGATTATTGCTGGCCATGTCATAGGTGCTAAGCAAGGTTATATCTATGTCCGTGCTGAATATCCTTTAGCTATTGAACGGGTGCAGATCGCTTTAAGGCAAGCTGGGGAACTAGGTTTCCTGGGAGATGATATCTTAGGCAGTGGTTTTGGTTTCCATATCGAGATAGCAGCAGGGGCTGGTGCTTTCGTCTCTGGTGAAGAAACAGCACTGATAGCAGCTATTGAGGGGAGGATGAGCACGCCTAGACCCAGGCCACCTTATCCTACAGAGTGTGGCTTGTGGGGCAGACCTACTTTAGTAAACAATGTTAAAACTTTTGCTAATATCCCATTCATAATTGAACGAGGAGCGGCTTGGTTTACCTCCAATGGCACTGAGGAAAGCAAAGGCACGGCAGTGTTCACCTTGGCAGGCAAAGTGGTTAATTCGGGACTGGCCGAAGTGCCTATGGGAACAACACTTCGCAAGCTTATTTATGACATCGGTGGTGGAATTGCTAACGACAAGCACTTTAAAGCGGTGCAGATAGGAGGGCCCTCGGGTGGGTGTCTCCCTGAAACCTTGCTGGATACTCCTATCGATTATGATTCTCTTCGCGAGGCTGGCTCAATGATGGGCTCGGGGGGTATGATTACCATGGATGAGGATAACTGTATGGTCGATGCTGCTAGGTTTTTTATTGATTTCTCTACTAAGGAATCTTGCGGCAAATGCACTATGTGTCGCTTAGGAACTTTGCAAATGCTACACATTTTGGAGGATATCACGGCTGGCCGAGGCAAAATAGAGGATATCGACCTTCTTCTAGCATTGGCTGAAGATGTAAAGGCAGGTTCGCTTTGTGGCTTAGGGAAAACAGCTCCCAATCCTGTCCTCACAACCCTGCGTTACTTCCGAGACGAATACGAGGCTCACGTCCTGGAGAAGTGCTGCCCGGCTAAAGTGTGTCCCAATCTTAGCGCTTACTACATCCTTCCAGATAAGTGTGAGAGGTCATGTGAGCACTGTGTCCTTACTTGCCCTACAGAGGCAATCAAAGGAGAGAAAGGGGAGATAAAGGTTATTGATCAAGAAAAGTGTGTTAATTGCGGCACTTGCATAGATGTCTGTCCCCCAGAATATGATGCGGTGATAAAGTTATCGCCTATTACTGAGCTTCCTATAGAGGAGGATGTGGCGGCTAAAGAAAGAGCCATAGAGCAACAGGCAAAGCAGGTGGCATAATGGCTTGGAGAATTGTTTGTACTGGGAGGGGAGGTGCAGGGAAATCAACGTTTGTCGCCTTGATTAGTAGGTATCTGAAGCCTCCATCTTTGCTTATTGACCTTGACCCCGACCTCAGCCTTGCTGATATGCTTGGATTTGATTTTCACAAGGAAGGGAAGAGGACCGTTTGCGAGAGCCTTTATGACGTCGTCGAAAAACGAAAAAGCGGGGAAAGCAGCCCTTTGATTACAACTCGGGATATGATGGAGTCTTCGCTGTGGAGCGAGTGTTTATATGAGGATGGGGGTTTTGACCTTATTACGTTGGGTACAAAGTTCACCGAAGGCTGTCTTTGCTTTCCAGACGAATTGCTCAGGAAAACCATGACTAAGCTGGCTGAGAACTACACTAACGTAGTAGTAGATTCACCGGCCGGAGTAGAGCACCTGAACCGAAATATTGTTCCAGTCATAAACGACCTGTTCGTCATATGCGACCCCTCTGAGAAATCATTAAAGCACATACCCAGAATAAAAAAGATCATGAAGGAAGTAGGGACTGAGTATAATCATTTTTATTTGGTAGCTAATCAGGAGTTCGACCAAGAAACAGAAGGATATCTAAGAAACAGCGGCGAGATTTACTTGGGCAAAATAGAATATGACGCCAATGTGGAAGACTATAACTTGAAAGGCAAATCACTCCTAGGATTACCGCTAGATTCACCTGCCTTAGTTTCGATCAAAGAGATTCTGACCAAAGCAGGATATCAGATTGAGCAGAAATGAAGGACGAACGTCTATGATTTTTATGTATGGCTATAAAGAAACAAGAGGTGGGAAGCTGATTTGCCGGTGGTGTGGGAGGGAGATGCTTTGCATGATAGGTTATGGCAAAATCGGGACAATTAGTAGAAAAAAGGCAAATAGGGAAGTATAGCAATATGGGTAGTGTGATTCTTTGTGCTGGAAGAGGGGGTACAGGAAAGTCAACCTTCGTGACTCTGGCTAGCAGGTGTTTGAATTCTCCTAAGCTCCTTATAGACTTGGATCCCGATGAGAGCTTAGCCGATATGCTTGGTATAGATTTGGAAGAAAAGGGAAAGAAGACTATTTCAGCCATGCTTTATGAATTCATACGGGAGAGGGCTGGGCGCTCAGGTTATAATCTCTTCTCAGAGTTACTGTCTCGAATTCTGGACGAATGCTTATATAGAGATGAAGGATTTGATTTCATCAGCTTGGGGACAAAGTTTGCCGTGGGCTGTTATTGTGCCCCAGATGCAGTGCTTAAAGACTTCATGCCCACTGTGGTTCAAGATTATGAAGAGGTGCTGATAGACTCGCCTGCTGGATTAGAGCATTTCAACCGCAAGGTAGTGGTGGATATAGATGACCTATTTGTGCTTCTGGACCCCTCGGAGAAATCGGTGAAGCATATAGAAAGGGTCTTAGATATTACCAAGGAGTTGAAGGTCAATTACAATCACTTTTACCTCGTAGGCAACCATGGGTTCACTGAGGAAACACAAGAATATTTGCGAAGCACCGGAGGAACTTATCTAGGGAAAATAGAATATGACGGTGAGGTGAAGGAATATAACTTGAAAGGCAAATCACTCCTGGGCTTGCCCGAGAACTCGCCTGCTTTGCACTCGGTTAAAGAGGTTTTGGCTAAGGCTGGTCTTATCTATGAGGACAGAGTATGAGTAGCGCTTCAGAAGTCGCAGTAGAAATTAGGGTTATGGACCCTAAAGATATTGATCTTATGCCTTCAGTTGATAAGGAAATATCTTCCCTGGTAGGGGAGTTGCTAGAATAAATCTATAGAAAGGCAGGTAAGGATTTATGTTTAAGCTTCCCAAGGTAAAAACGCAGGGTCATAATCCGAAAGCTTCTAATACGGCAGTCCCTGATACAAAAGAGTACCCAGCCATATGGTTACAAGCCGCCGGATGCACCGGGTGCTCAGTATCTCTCCTCAATGTTATAAATCCCTCTATTAAGAACCTCTTGGTCGATGAGGTACTTCCGGGCAGTCATATAAATCTAAGGTTTCATCCTACTGTGATGGCGGGGGCAGGGGAGCCTGCCATCGAAGTTATGATAGATACCTCGCGCGAGAAGAAGGGTGGTTACATCCTGATTGTGGAAGGTGCTATACCAACAGCTAAAGATGGTATCCATGGGGTGGTTGGTGAAAAAGATGGAAAGCCGATGACCATGCAATCATGGGTTGAAACATTGGCCAAGGATGCCCTGGCAGTCATTGCCTTAGGTAGCTGTGCTGCCTTTGGGGGGATTCCCGCTGCCCATCCCAATCCTACTCAGTGTCGTAGCGTAGGCGAGCTTCTTCAGGCCAAAGGCATCGATACTCCACTGGTGAATATCCCTGGTTGTCCACCACACCCCGACTGGTTTGTGGGCACGGTGGCAAGCATACTTCTTTCCGGTCTGCCGAAGCCCGAGGACTTGGATGAGCATAGGCGTCCCAAGGCCTTCTACGGGCAGACAATCCATGAGAACTGTCCACGGCGAGCCTACTATGATGAGAATAAGTTTGCTAAGAAGTTTGGCGACCCGGGGTGCAACTACGAATTAGGATGCAGAGGGCCTATAACCCATGCTGACTGTCCCTTGAGGTTGTGGAACGATAAAATGAACTGGTGTGTAGGTTGTGGCGCCACCTGTATTGGCTGTACGGAGCCCGGGTTCTTTGACATATCCCCGCTTTATGAGAAAGTAAGCGAAGCTGCTCTGCCAGAGGAGGTTTGAATCAATGGGCAAGATTGTAATCGATCCAGTAACTCGTATTGAGGGACATCTTAAGGTGGAGGCGGTAGTTGATGGTGGGAAGGTGAAGGAGGCCAAGACTTCAGGTATGCTGTTCCGCGGCTTAGAGCTGATCATGAGGGGGAGGGACCCTCGTGATGCCCAGAGGATAACTCAACGTATTTGCGGAGTTTGCCCGACAAGTCATTCTATTGCCGCTACCTTGAACTTGGATAGCGCCTTCGGTATCGCTGACAAAATCCCCGACAACGGCAGAATTATCCGCAATCTAATTCTGGGGGCGGCCCATATCGCTGACCACATCCTTCATTTCTATCACTTAGTGGCTCTTGATTATGTAGATGTGGCTAAATTAGCGAAGTATGAGGGAAATAATCCGGCCCTAAATTCAATAAAGGGCTTCATTGCTCGTGGAGAGCTGGGGCCTTTTGTACCTCGTTATGAAGGTGATTATCGCCTGCCCGACGAAGTCAACGAGCAAGCGGTAGCCCACTATGTCGCGGCATTCGACATGCGCCGTAAAGGCCAGGAGATGCTTGCCCTGTTCGGTGGCAAAATGCCTCATAATATGGGTATTGTCCCCGGTGGAGTCACCTCCACTCCTACAGTTGACAATATCACATCTTTCCTGTGGAGGTTAAAGGAGCTTCAGGAGTTTATTGATAATGTTTACCTGCCTGATGTGCTGGCGGTAGCCCAGGTTTACTCGGACTATTTTGAGATTGGTCATGGCTGTGGAAACTTGCTTGCTTATGGTTCCTACGAGCTGGATGGGAAGGAGGCAGACCTCACCAAGAGAAACAGGTTTTTCAAGCCCGGGACCACCTCTACCAATCTTAAGTTCGGTGAATTCGATCCAGCCGAGATTACCGAAGAAGTGAAGCATTCATGGTATGCCGATTCCATTAGCGGTAGACATCCTTCTCAGGGAGACGTTGTTCCCAACGAAGAAAAGAAGGGGGCTTATTCCTGGTTAAAGTCACCTCGATATGGTAGGACGGTTTTTGAAGTTGGGCCACTGGCCCGGGTCATGGTCAACTATGTCGGTGATAATCCTGAGGTTAAGAGCCTGGTTGACTCTACTTTGTCGCAAGCAAATCTAAGCTCCGACAAGATGTTTTCTGTCATGGGGCGTAATCTTGCTCGAGCCTTGGAGACCAAACTCGTAGCAGATTCTATGGCCGACTGGGTTCTAGAGCTCAAGCCTGGTGAGCCAGCCTACGTAAGCCATGAACTCCCCGAGGAGTCTACGGGAATGGGACTGGTCGGTGCAGCAAGGGGTGCTCTGGGGCATTGGATAGAAATAAAGGAAGGCAAGATCGCTAACTACCAGGTCATTACCCCTTCTACCTGGAATATTTCCCCCAGGGATGATAAGGACCAACCTGGACCTTTGGAGCAGGCTATCACTGGAACCAAGATAAAGGACGAGGCTAATCCTTTTGAAATAGTGCGCATCGTAAGGGCTTTTGACCCTTGTCTCGCCTGTTCTGTACATTTGCTCAGTCCCAGAGGGCAAGATTTGGGAGAATTTGGGGTTTGCTAGAAAAAGCTGAAGGGAAGCTCAATAATGAGTGAGTGTGTTCTAGGAATAGGGAATATCTTATTAAAAGATGAGGGAATCGGTTGCCATGCGGCGCATGCCTTGGAGGGAATCCCTCTACCCGATGTGCAAATAATGGACGGAGGGACATGCCCCGATGTAGTGCAACTCCTTGAAGACACAGATAAATTGGTTATAGTGGATGCTGTTAGGGGAGGGGGAATACCAGGACAAATTTACCGCTTTCATCTTGAGGATATAGCTCTGGAGCAGAAGCCATTTCTATCCCTTCACGATATGGGCTTAGTAGACAATTTAATGTTAATGAAGCTTCGGCATAGCATAGGCGAGACTGTCATTATTGGGGTTGAGCCCAGGGAGGTAGAGTGGGGTTTGGAATTATCGCAGGAGCTTCAAGGGAAAATGCCTCAGATAATAGATGCCATTTTGGCAGAACTTAGTAATTCTAAAGGAGGGGGAAATGCTGATTTCAGAACAAAAACCGCTTGAAGAAATTCTAGGCTACCTTGATGGGGATAAGAGCGTCTTTCTCGTTGGCTGTAAGGGCTGCGCTGAAGGTTGGGAAAGTGGAGGGGAAAAGCAAGTAGCAGAAATGAAAAACACTTTACAGGAGCAAGGTAAGACTATTACGGGTTCTGTAGTTGTTGACATGCTATGTGACGGTGCCTTGACCAAGTTGAAGTTCAGAGCTCATAGAAATGAAATTGCTGCCGCAGATTCTATTCTGGTTTTGACCGATGGGGCTGGGGTGCAGACTGTAGCAGAAGTGGTAGATAAGGTGGTACATCCCGGCTGCAACACTTTGTCTGCCGGCGGTGCTCACGCCGAGTGGAAAGAAGCGGAGCGCTGCCTTGAGTGTGGTGATTGCATGCTGGAGTTCACTGGTGGCATTTGCCCCATTGCCCGATGTTCCAAGCATCTGCTCAATGGTCCGTGTGGCGGCTCCCAAGATGGTAAGTGCGAAGTTAATCCAGATATACCCTGTGTCTGGCAACAAATTGTCGACCATCTTGCCAAGCTGGGACAGCTTGATAAACTGGAAAGGGTTGTTGCACCAAAGAATTGGAGTGTGAGCCTTACCTCAGGGCCACCAGTAAAGAGGCTTTCCTAATGTCATTGCAGCTGAGAGAGGCAGTACTTAAGAGCCATATCGCCTCGCATATAGAGTACGTAAATAATTATCGAGGAGGAAAGGAATGAATGCACAAGTTCCAAAACCTTTTGAGGAGATCCTAGGATATCTTGAAGGCAAGAAAAAGATATTCCTCATGGGGTGTGGAGGATGCGCCACAATCTTTCATACAGGTGGCATAAAAGATGTAGATGAGATGGCAGAGAGATTGACCAAGGAGGGTAAGGAGATCGTAGGCAAAATTGGATTGCCATTTGCCGTATTTACCTGCTACCTGCCAATGTCTTCCATGTTTTTGAAAGAGCACAGGGAAGAGATAGAGAAATGTGATGCCATATTAATGCAGAGCTGTGGGGATGGTTTGCAGGCGGTGCGAGGATATTTGGAAGAGGAAATGGGTATTGTAAAGCCTATGTATCCGTCAAACAACGCACTCGGTTTTTCAAGTGGAGGCCCTAGCAAGTTTAAAGAGGAATGCCAGGCCTGCGGGGCATGTGAGCTTGGTAGGACTGCTGGCATTTGTCCACTGGTGCAATGTCCCAAAGGATTGTTAAATGGCCCGTGTGGAGGGACAGCTACGGATGGTAAGTGTGAAGTAGACCCTACACGTGATTGTGCTTGGGTCATGATATACAGGAGATTAGAGGAACTTGGTGAACTTGATGACTTATCGAAGATACAAGAGCCCCACGATTGGAGTGCAGCTGTAAGACCACGCAGCTTAGAGGTTGACGCCATCGACTTGCTAGAGCAACTGAAGGGGACGAAGAAGGCGATAGAAGCGTTAGGAGTATAGCTAAGAACAAAGATTAGGAGGGATTTATGAAAACGAAAAGTAATTTAGAACGGGTGCTGGAGGCTGGACAGTTTGCCGTCACAGGCGAATTGGGACCGCCACAAAGCGCTGACTCTGAGGTAATTAGGAGAAAAGCAAAGATACTCAAAGGTCATGTGGATGCTGTTAATGTCACCGATGGGCAGACTGCAGTGGTGCGCATGGCATCCTGGGCAGCTTGCTCGATAGGCAAGGAAGAGGGTTTAGACCCTATTGTACAGATGACCTGTCGCGACCGAAATCGCATTGCCCTTCAGATGGATGTGTTAGGTATAGCAGCACTGGGCATAAATAATATGCTTTGTCTAACGGGCGACCACCAGAAATTCGGCAATCATCCTATGGCCAAAGGTGTCTATGATCTTGATTCTATTCAACTGGTTAAGATGGTGAAAGATATGCGAGACGAGAGAAAGTTTCAGTGTGGCGAGGAGATGGCAGTCGAGCCCCATGTCTTCATCGGAGCTGCTGCCAATCCTTTTGCTGACCCCTTCGAGTTCAGGGTGGCGCGTCTTGCTAAGAAAGCGTCAGCCGGGGCAGATTTTATCCAGACGCAAATTGTTTACAACGTGGATAAGTTCGCCGAATGGATGAAAGGGGTGCGTGACAGGGGATTGCATGAGAAAGTTAAGATACTCGCTGGCGTCGCTCCTATAAAATCGGTGGGTGCCGCGAAATATATGAAAAACAAGGTTCCTGGAATGGATGTGCCTGACAGCGTTGTTGAGCGGCTCCAAGGAGTGCCTAAGGAGCAAGTATCTAAGGAAGGTATTCAGGTCTGCATTGACATTATCAATCAAGTGCGTGAAATAGAGGGTGTCGCGGGTGTTCATATCATGGCTATCGAGTGGGAGGAAGCTGTGCCCGAGATAGTGGAGGCAGCAGGTCTTTTGCCCCGCCCCAAATTTGCACCATAATGAAAAACCGAGGTTCTTCATCACATGGTTCCCGGGAGCAGGGTTTTGAGCTTCCCTACAAGCTCGCTCGTGAGCAATTGGCCAAAATCGGTGATATAGAAGAGCAATGCCGTAAAAGCGGTGCGCGGTATATAGGGCCCAATAAGCTAGTCATTGATTATCTGAATCAGCCATACCACATTACCCTTCCCGATGTCGAAATTTCGTCAGAGGATAGCAAAGTGGAAGTTCCGTTAAAGGACAAAATCCTGATACTTCACTATTTCACTTTGGCAGAAGGCACCCCCGCTACTGGTATATTGGTCACATATAAACAGCTGCCGGGAGGTGTTAGCTATTTCCCGGCATTTTCCCAAAGGGCCATAACCCCTTTTGTAAAGCACTTTGGCAAGGAGCCCGAGCTGCTGATAGACATCGGGGCAAGGTTTGGCGGCTATAAAGCAGATTATGGGGATGTATCTGTAACCATTAATGCTTTCAACCATGTGCCTATAACCTTTGCCCTGTGGAGAGGTGATGAGGAGTTTGCTCCCAGTGGGAGCATATTGTTTGATGCTAATATTTCCGACTACCTCTCCACCGAGGATGTGACTGTGCTTTGTGAAACCATCGCTTGGAAGTTAGTTAAAGATATCTCTTCTAGTTAACCTAATGCCCACTTCGCTACGCCTTTGACTGAAATGAACAAGCTCGATGTCTCTGCTTGCGTTGGCGTCCCTATCTATGATACAGTCCATCCCCTGGGGTACTTTGTGGAAATCGGTTGGCCGGTGCTTTGAAGGCAACTATTTCAGACTTTAGGCTTCTCGTCTTTACTTTATTCAGGGTCAAGCTTACATAATGTGGCTAGCGTTTGGTAAGAAAGGAATAAGCAATGGCTGAAGAAGGCATAATTACATTAAATGTTGATGGTGAGGATATAGAAGCCAGGCAAGGGCAGACGATATTGGAGGCTGCCAGAAACGCAGGAATTTACATTCCCAGCCTTTGTTACTATCCCGGCCTAAAACCGCTACCCGAGGTAATGCCTGACCAAGCTTGTCAGCTTTGCATAGTGGAAGTAAATGGTAACGTCGTCCTTTCCTGTATTACTGCTGCCATTGAAGGGATGGTAGTTAAAACGGAGACACCGGAGATACAAGAGCTACGGCGGAAGCATATGCTTGCTATTTTGAGTAGGCAACCCACAGATATCTGCTTTGAGAAAGGAGAATGCAAGCTCCAAGAAGCCATTGGCTATATCGGTTTGGAAGAAATACCCGTTCGTGTTTCCAGGTCTCTACCTCTTTTAGAGGATAATCCATTCTTCGTTCGTAATCCTAGTTTTTGTATTTTATGTTATCGCTGCCTTCGGGTCTGTGACGAGATAAGAGGCAATGGCGTAATTGAGATTGCCTTTCCGTGTTACAAAGCTTGCCCTGCGGGTATAGACATTCCTCGTTATATTCGTCTTATTGCAAGAGGGAGACCAAGCGCGGCCTTAGCAGTGATAAGGGAGAAGGTTCCTTTTCCTGCTGTATTAGGTAGAGTATGTGCTGCCCCGTGTCAAGAGGAATGTCGACGTGGCCAGGATGTGGATAAAGCATTACACATAAGAATTCTCAAGCGCTTTGCAGCTGATAATGGTGATGATAGCTGGAAAAAGCAAGCAAAGCACCTTCCTGCCACTGGCAAGAGCATAGCAGTAGTAGGGGCGGGACCAGCAGGTCTCACTTGTGCTTACTATTTGGCCAAGCTGGGGCATGGGGTAACCGTATTTGAAACTCTCCCAGAGCCGGGTGGAATGATGAGGGTGGGAATCCCCGAATATCGCCTTCCTAGAGATATACTTCGTAGTGAAATTCAGGAGATTGAGAAGACAGGCGTGGAAATCAGATTGAACACTCGAGTCGAGTCCGTGGATTCCCTTTTTGAGCAGGGATACCAGGCGGTCTTTCTTGCCATCGGCGCTCATGAGGAAATGAAGCTGGGTGTTGAGGGAGAAGATTTGCCTGGGGTAATCGGGTGCGTGGATTTCCTTCGCCGGTTTAATCTAGGAGAGCAGGTAGAGGTAGGAAAGAGGGTAGGAGTGATTGGTGGGGGAAATGTTGCCATAGATTCTGCTCGTGCTGCGCTACGGCTTGGTGCTGGGAGGGTTACCATTTTCTATCGCAGAACGCGGAACGAAATGCCTGCTGAGCCAATGGAGGTAGAACATGCGTTGGAGGAGGGAATTGAGATTGTGTTTTTGATGACTCCCACGAGGGTTCACAAGGAAAACGACAACTTGAAGTTGGAGTTGGTCCGCATGGAGTTAGGGGAACCCGATGCTAGCGGCAGACGCCGCCCTGTCCCTATTAAGGGAAGCGAGTTCACTGCCGGGCTTGATACTTTGATTGCTGCCATTGGCGAACGACCAGATGTCCCAGCAGACTTTCAGATCGAAGTAGGGCGAGGAAATGTACTGAAGGTCAATGAAGACCTAAGCACGAGTCGAGAGGGCGTCTTTGCTGGAGGCGATTGTGTGAGTGGGCCAGCTTTGGTCATCAATGCTATTGCAGCGGGAAGACAGGCAGCTCAGTCTATCGACCGCTATCTTGGCGGCAGGGGAGATATCACAGAGCATCTTGTGCCTGCTGAGGAGGCAATGAATTGGTTAGAAGATGTAACTATGGGGGAAAGATTGGCTAAGCTATCCCACCTTCCACCTGAAACACGTGTTAAAGGTCTTGCCGAGGTGGAGCATGCTATAACTTGGGAGACAGCGATTGCTGAAGCTCAACGCTGCCTCCAGTGTCACGTTATTGCTCCGTTAGAAGGCCGAACGCTTCGTGAGGTTGGTTGCGAGTTTTGCGGTGCCTGTGTTGATTCTTGTCCCACAGGTGCCCTCACTGATTTGGCTACCCGCGGGATTGCTAAGCCCGACCGTGTAGTTACAACAATTTGTCCCTATTGTGGTGTTGGTTGTCAGCTAAAGATCGAGGTCAAGGATGAAAGGATAATGGTTTCCATCCCTGATCCAGATGGCGCAGCTAATCATGGGCAGGCATGTGTCAAAGGCCGGTTTGGTATCGCTGAGTTCGTCCACCACCCTGAGAGGTTGACCACTCCCTTGATAAGAAAGAATGGGGAGTTAGAGAAGGTGTCCTGGGACGAAGCGCTGGAGCTAGTGGCCAGGAAATTGAGAGATTATACGCCGGATGAAGTAGGCGTTATTGCCTCAGCCAAGTGCACCAATGAGGAGAACTATGTAATGCAAAAACTTGCCCGGGCAGTGCTGGGCACCAACAATGTTGATCATTGCGCCCGGCTATGTCATGCCCCCACTGTAGCCGGTCTGGTGCAAAGCTTTGGTAGTGGAGCTATGACTAATTCCATCAACGAGATTGGCGATGCCGCTTGTATTTTGGCTATTGGCACTAATACTACAGAAGACCACCCTGTGATTGGGCTTGAGATGAAAAGAGCAGTAAATAATGGAGGCAAGCTAATCGTGGCTAACCCCCGGGAGATCGACCTTTGCCGCTTCGCCAGCCTCTGGCTTCAGCATAACCCTGGCACAGATGTCGCCCTGCTTATGGGGATGATGCGTGTTATAGTGGATGAGGGACTATTGGACTCGGCCTTTATCGAGAATAGATGTGAGAACTTCGAGGCTTTCAAGGAGTCGCTGAAGGACTTTGACCTTGATTCTGTTGAGCGTATCACTAATGTACCGCAGGACAAGATAGTAGAAGGTGCTCGTATGTTCGCTAGCAATAGCCCTGCCACCATCCTCTATTCCATGGGCATTACGCAGCATTCTCATGGCACTGACAATGTGCTGGCTACCGCCAACCTGGCAATGCTCACCGGAAATGTGGGCAAGCCGTCAACCGGGGTCAATCCTCTCAGAGGGCAGAACAATGTGCAGGGTGCCTGTGATATGGGTGCCTTACCTAACGTCTATCCTGGCTATCAGGCAGTAAGCGATCCAGCTATCAGAGAAAAGTTTGAAACTGCCTGGGGGTGCTTATTACCTTCGGGCCTTAAAGATAAGTTTGGGATTAGTTGGGCATGCTCATTACCCTTATCTCCAGGGTTGACCCTGGTTGAGATGCTTGAAGCCGCCTACCGCAAAGAGATAAAGGCTCTATATCTGGTTGGCGAGAACCCGGCATTGAGCGACCCCGATGCCCAGCATGTGCGGGAAGCACTGTCTCGGCTTGAGTTTTTTGTGGTTCAGGATATATTTCTTTCCGAGACAGCGAAGTTTGCTCATGTCGTCTTGCCAGCGGCAAGCTTCGCCGAAAAGGATGGCACTTTCACTAACACTGACCGCCGGGTACAGCGAGTGAGGAAAGTTATCGAGCCAATCGGCGATTCCAAGCCTGATTGGTGGATTGTCTGCCAGATAGCCAAAAAGTTAGGAGCCAAAGGCTTTGACTTCAGACACCCGGCTGACATAATGGATGAAATTCGCAATCTTACTCCTAGCTATGGTGGGATAAGTTACCAGAGATTAGAGAATGGAGGACTCCAGTGGCCTTGTCCTATTGATGACCATCCAGGCACACCGATACTACACACGAATATTTTTGTCAGGGGGAAAGGCAGATTTATCCCATTAGAATATATTCCTCCAGGGGAGATGCCAGATGAGAACTATCCTCTGATTCTCACTACAGGGCGCAGCTTGTATCATTTCCACACTGGGACAATGACCCGCAAGGTAGCTGGGCTTAATGTTATAGAGCCTGAAGGCGTGGTGGAAATCAGCCCTGAGGATGCTTCGCAACTTGGCATAGCTCAAGGTGACAAGGTTAAAATCAGCTCCCGGCGTGGTGAAGTTATCGCTAAAGCCAAAGTAACTGAGGCATTACCACTTGGATTAGTGTTCATGACTTTCCATTTCGCTGAAAGTGCTGCCAATATCCTCACCAATCCCAAGCTCGACCCGGTATCTAAAATTCCTGAATTCAAAGTCTCAGCAGTTAAGGTGGAGAAACTGTAAGCATTTTACGATAGATGGCATGGCACTGAGCTGAAGCCTCAAGCATAGCGAAAGGGAAGCAATCTCTTGGGCCGCTCTAACTATTGCCCTAATTATAAAGCTTAGTTGGCGCCTTAACTATTATTTTGGTTCCTTTTCCTACTTGGGAACTAACTTCAAGTTCCCCACTTATTAGCCGGGCTCGTTCCGCCATACCGGTAAGCCCCAACTTCCCTTGACCGGCAAAATCACTTAGCTTCCGGGGAAGCTCAAAGCCCTTGCCGTTATCGCTAATGGTCACTCTGACCTCAGCTTTCTGGCACTCCACAGTGATACTGGCTTCAGATGCTCCAGAATGTCGGTGAACATTATTTAGAGCTTCCTGAGCAATGCGGAACAAAACTAATTGTGTTTCTGGAGGGAGTGGTGGAATGGTATCTGTTTTGACCTGAACTTCGATTCCAGCAAGATTGTTCATTTCCTGAGCCAGCCATTTGAGAGCTGGTAGTAAACCTAAGTCATCCAGAATACCTGGTCTCAGAGCCTGAGCATAGCGCTTAATGCCCTGGTAGATTTGCTGAGACAGTTCATATAATCTCCCTAACTCATTGCCCAGCTCTTGGGGCAAGTAGGTGTCGGCCTTAGAGGCAAAATCATCTACGCCATGCGTCAAAAGCAATATTTGCTGAGAGGTATCGTCATGAAGTTCACGAGCTAGGCGTTTTCGTTCTTCTTCCTGGGCTTGTAGAACCTGCCTGAGATAGAATTGCAGATTATCCTGTAATTTTCTCTCCTCAGTTATGTCATGGGCCATGTTCTGAAAAGCTTGAGGCTTGCCATCACTAATAATAAGACGGGTGGCTAATTGCATGATTGCTTCGGAGCCATCCTTTTTGATTAGTCGCTGCTCATAGCGATGTTCCATAGCTTCGCCTCTCAGTAGCGTATCTTTCACCTGTCTCGCTAAAGTTAACGACTCTGGGGCAAGAAACTCACAGACATTTTTGCCGGTTAATTCTGAAACCGAGTAGCCGGTAAGTTTTTCGCAAGCTTTATTACTGAAGATTATGTTGCCCTCTATATCATGGACCCAGATGGCATCACTGGCGTTGGCAAATAAGTCATCAAGGGTTCGCCGCGATGATTCCAGATCCTTCATAGCTTTTTCTAATCTCTCTTGCCGCTGCTTATTCTGATGGTAGGCTTCCATAAGTGTAATGGCCAAGGCGCCAATAACGAGGCTAGCGAGACTTTCCAGGAGAGCATCTCTGAAATTGGGAGAAATCAAAAAGGCGCGAGCTAACATTGCCACCGTGCTTGATAGCAATAGTGCGCCCCCACCGATTATCCCCAGTGTCCAGCCAGCATATAACACCAACAGGAGGTAAAGAAATCGTTCCAGACTGTGTCTTGAAAGCTCTAGAGCTGCAGGCAGCGAGAGCCCGCCCAGTAAAGGTAGTTGAGTTACGAACTGGGTAAAATGAGAGAGGGTTAGGATAATGAACAGGATAATTATAATCCAGAGGTGCAGGTTTCTTAGACCTGGGATTCGTCCTCGGTATTCTCTAAGGTAACTAATCCCCATTGTAATCCTTTGACTATTGCCTCGCTGCGTGAGGCAACATTCAATTTATTGAAAACACTGGTCAGGTGAGCTTTAACAGTACGCTGGCTGAGAAATAATTTTTCCGCTATGTCTTTATTGCTCATCCCCGAGGAGACTAACTTGAGCACCTCTGATTCCCGCTCACTCAGTAGGGCCGAAGCTTTGTGTTCCTCAGCTGGCGCTACTGTAGCTCGCTTCAACAACTTGGCGATAATGTTGGGGTGGAGTACTGATTCACCTGCCCTAATGGCCCGAATAGCTCCGACCAAATCACGCCCTCTGGCGCTTTTCAGAAGATAGCCGGCGGCTCCGGCATCAAGTAATCCTAGTACATACTCATCATCATCATAAGCAGTGAGGATTAGAATGGCTGTGTCAGGAGCAATCTCTTTAATCTTTCTAGTGGCTTCAATTCCATTGAGTTTGGGCATGACGATGTCCATCACCGCTACGTTGGGCTTTAATTGTGAGGCAAGCTTGACTGCTTCCTCGCCATCACCAGCCTCAGCTACAACCTCTATGTCCTCCTCGCCCTCTAGTGTTCGGTGTAGAGCTTCACGCACCAAAGGATGGTCGTCAGCGATCAAGACCGTTAATTTCTCTCTTGTCCCCAATTTTCCAGCTTGCCGAAGCAATTATAAGCTCATATGCACTTTGGGGCAAGTCGGCTGCCCTTTTGGGCGTGACAAGAGTGCTACTCTAAATTGTAACCTATGGACGATGGCAGGCAATTGGGCAATTGTTAGACTTATTGTGAAATAAAAAGAAAGGAGAGGAAAAATGACTAGAGAGCTTGCAGTAATAAAAGAAAAGGTCGGTGGGGAGGTAGTGTTGGAGAGAGGGGCGTTGCTCGCTGTTCTAAAGAGAGCAGCCACTGAATCGGAATTCCTGGCGAGATTAGCCAAGGATCCTCATGAGGCTCTCAAAGAGTATTACTCTTTGACCAGCGAGGAGAGAGCTGCTTTAGCAAGCGGAGACATCAGGAAAATAGAGTCCTGGGTCGGTAAGCTGGACAAAGAGCTAGCTACCTGGCTATGGTGCCGGCTGTCTCAAGAGAAATGGTAATGGAAAGGAGTTAGGACAATGTCGCGGACTAAATTAAGCGTGCCTCAAGTAACGGACTTGCCTGGATTTGAGCTCATTGCCGAGAAATTGGGAAGCTTAGTCCCCGATGCGTATCAGCCAGCGCAAATGGTTTGCAGGTTGGAAAGCGCTGGAACGGCTAAAGCCTCTCAAAATACCCTCAGTATGGCGCTTTTAGGCCTATTGGCAGGATTCTTCATTGGCCTGGGGGCAGTGTTTTGCACTCTGGTTACCACTGATACTGGCCTGGGATTTGGATTAGGGAAATTAGTAGGTGGATTGGCCTTCTCCCTAGGACTTATTCTGGTTGTAGTTGCCGGAGCAGAGCTGTTCACTGGCAACTGTCTCATAGTTGCCCCCTGGATGAGCACCCGAGTCAGCGGGAAGGCACTGCTGCGTAACTGGGGCATAGTCTATTTTTCCAATCTGGCTGGCTCATTGATTCTGGTGGCCATAATCTTTCATGCCCAGTTCTGGGCGCTTGACGGCTACGAGGTTGGAGCTCATGCCCTAATGATTGCCAGTGGTAAGACGAGTCTGGCTTTCGTACCAGCATTGTGCCGGGGCATAATGTGCAATGTTTTGGTATGTCTAGCTGTCTGGCTGTGCTTATCCGCTCGATCAGTTATGGATAAGATACTAGCTATCATTTTTCCCATAACTGCTTTTGTAGCCTGTGGTTTTGAACACAGCATTGCCAACATGTTCTTCATTCCTATGGGTATTGAGATGGCAGGTCAGGCTGAGGTTGTTCAAGCTGCCGGAGTAACGGCGGCCCAGATAGCGAATGTCACTCCGCTCGGTTTTGTTCACAACCTCATCCCGGTTACCATAGGTAATGTAATCGGTGGTACGGCGGTGGGCGTGATTTATTGGCTGATATTCCTTCGCAAGGAACGGGCCGCCGAAGTTCTTGCCGCAAGGCGCTGGCTTGGAAGGTTTGCTCCTGCCAAGACTCAAGTCCCAAGCATGCCTGCTCTGGACGCAGAAACTCAGGCCCTGATATCGGTGCTTGCTAAAGCTAGGGATGACAGTACTTTCCTGGCCCAATTGTCTGAGGACCCAGATAGGACTCTCAAGGGTTATAATTTGACCAACGAGGCAAAGGCTGCCTTAGCCAGTGGAGACTTTCAGTGGTTGGAGTCTAAAGTGGGTTTCTTGGACGAGCCCTTGCGCACCTGGCTTACCTCTCGATTATCCCAGGAGAAGTGGTAGCTTCTAGCCTACCACTTCTCCCTCCACTTCTTGGCTGTCAGTATCCTTGCCCTGGCTAGGTCGGCCTGGGTATTTACATTGAAAAAGCTTAAGTGCTCTGGGTCAAATCTGTTTATCTCATCTTCCTTAATATACCTCACCTTGACCATATTAAGAAGCTCGCTGAGCCTCAGTTCGTCGCGCTCTAGTAGGTTGTGGATGGAAGCTAAACAGTTCTTAGAATAAACTGCACATAGCGGTTCTACCTTCTCTCTTGTCCGGGGAACGACAACATCGAAGGTTGAAGAGATTTGGGACATATAGTCAAGCAAGTCAACGCTTAGAAACGGCATATCACAGCCAACAACGATGGCCCGTGGACAAGATGAAGCCATTAAACCTGAGTAGATACCAACAAGCGGGCCTTTTCCAGGATAAACATCGGCTGCGATTCTTATCTCTGTAGATGAAGAGCAAAAAAGCATTTCGCCATGAGCAGTCGCTATAATGATTTCTGTGCTTAGGGTGGCAAGATGGTCAACTACCCATTGGATAAGACTCTTAGCGCCAATAGCCTGAAGAGCCTTGTTCCGGCCAAGCCTTGAACTTTTGCCGCCAGCGAGAATAATCGAAGTCATAACCAAGTTGCCTAAAACTACAAATCTACTCTTATCTATTGACCAAGATAAGGCAACACGCTATCGCTTGCTTTAGCACTCCTTTTGGATTAAAATGCAGGCATATCTGCATGGAAGAACCTTACCGCAACTTTCTTGCTAAATCAAGTCAGTTAGTTTCCTCTCGCAGCGTCACTTATCTGAGAAAATGGCTTCCAGCAGCAATTTTGATTGGCATTGCTGCCGGCGTGGCCTCTATTGCCTTCTTTTCCGCTATAACCTGGGCCACCAGGCTTTTCCTAGGCTTGGGTGCCGAGTTCGTACCTCCTGCCCCTATTGGTGAAGGGGAAACTTTCATCACCGAGGTAGGCAGGAGATGGATAATTCCTGTCATTACTACCATTGGTGGCCTGATTAGTGGCCTTATCGTATATAAGTTTGCTCCGGAGGCTGAAGGCCACGGAACTGATGCTGCTATAGATGCCTTCCACCACAAGGAGGGGATAATACGGCCCAGAATTCCACTGATAAAGCTGATTGCCTCGGCAGTTACGATCGGCTCTGGCGGGAGCGCGGGCAGGGAAGGTCCTACCGCTCAGATTACAGCGGGCTGTGGTTCCCTAGTGGGTAGATTATTTAAGTTTAATGCTCATGACCGCAGGCTGGCTGTGGCAGTGGGAATTGGAGCTGGAATCGGCTCTATATTTAAAGCCCCCCTGGGTGGAGCTATACTGAGCGCTGAGATTTTGTATATGCAAGGGTTTGAGGTAGAAGCTCTTGTCCCTTCGTTTATATCTACAATCATTGGTTATTCTATTTTTGCCAGCTGGCAGGGATTTACCCCTATCTTCGGCGAGCATGTTAGCCCGGCCTTTCATGACCCTCAGACCCTGCTCTCCTATGCCATACTGGGCGTCTTCTGTGGTCTAATAGGTATGCTATATACTCGCACGTTTTACAGGGTGCGTGACCTGTTCCGTAGATTAAAAGTCTCAAACTATTATAAACCAGCCATTGGCGGCTTAGTTACTGGTTTGATTGGACTGGCTTTGCCGCAGGTGCTGGGCACGGGGTATGGCTGGCTTCAGTTAGCAATGATACCGGGGGCCATTCCGGTCATCATCATGATAGGCTTGGTATTTGCCAAGATAGTGGCCACTTCTTTTTCCATAGGCTCGGGGGGCAGTGGTGGGGTATTTGCTCCTGGTTTGGTGACAGGGGGAATGTTAGCTGCTACCTTATGGGCTGTTGGGTCAAACTTCGTGGGCACTTATTTGCCCACCAGCCCTGCGCCTTTCGTTGTCGTTGGCATGATGGCACTCTTTGGTGCTGTGGCTCATGCCCCTATAGCGGTAATTATTATGGTGAGTGAGATGTCAGGAACCTATACTATACTAGCCCCGGCCATGATAGCCACTGGTTTGGCGTGGGCTATCGTAGGCACTAATCGCATCTATGAAAGTCAAGTTTCAACTCCAGCAGCTTCTCCAGCCCACAAATATGAATATGTTTCCCCTTTGTTGAGGGTAATGAAGGTAAAGCAAGCAATGATTACCAATTGCCCTACAATCTTGCCTGAGGACAGCACGAAGAAAGCGGCAGAGGGAATAAAAAATTGTGGAGTGGATGTGCCGGTTGTGGATAAAGCAGGAGAGCTAGTAGGAATTATAGCTAATGTGGATGTTCTTCCCATCTCTAGGGAGCGAAGGAGCATAACCAAAGTTGAAAGCGTCATGTCAACCAATTTAGTGGTGACTCATCCTGAAGAAACGCTGGAACAAGCGTTGGAACTTCTGGTGGTAAATAAGGTGGCCGTCTTGCCTGTGGTAGAAGAGGGGAGCCCTAAGAAGCTTTTAGGTTTAGTTACACGTAGCAGCATTATCGAAGCCTATGAGTCAGAGGCCAGAAAGATGGTAGGTGGAGTCTACTCAATATGAAGATCTTGGGTATTGAAACTTCCTGTGATGAAACTGCTGCTGCCATAGTGGAGGACGGCAGCATAATTATCTCCAATGTTGTAGCTTCACAGATAGACATCCATGCTCGCTATGGCGGCGTGGTCCCTGAAGTTGCCTCAAGGCAGCATCTCCTCACTATTATGCCGGTTATAAGCGAGGCAATGACCAAGGCCACCTGGCATGATATCAATGGCATTGCTGTGACTTTCGGCCCAGGGTTGGCCGGATCCCTGTTGGTAGGCGTTAACGTGGCCAAGGCAATCGCCTTGGCCAAAAAATTGCCCATTGCCGGGGTTAACCATCTTGAGGCACATATCTATGCTAATTGGCTGGACTCTTTCCCCTCCTCATCTGGTGAAATGGGTAAGGTGAATTTCCCCTGCCTCTGCCTGATTGTGTCCGGTGGACATAGCGATCTAGTATTGATGATGGGGCATGGACAATTTGAGAAAGTGGGACGAACTCGCGATGATGCTGCCGGCGAAGCCTTTGACAAAGCAGCTAGAATCTTGGGCTTGGGCTACCCTGGCGGTCCAGCTATCGAACAGGCAGCTCGCTCTGGGGTTCCTTGCTTATCCCTCCCCCGGGCCTGGCTCAAAGAAAGCCATGATTTTAGCTTTAGTGGCCTGAAAACGGCTTTGTGGCATCTGGTTCACAAAGGGGAAATTTCGGTAGCAGATGTTGCAGCGAGCTTCCAGTTAGCCATAGTCGATGTTTTGGTTGCCAAAGCGATCGAGGCGGCCAAGCAATTGAAGGTGGCACAAATCTTACTTAGCGGTGGAGTGGCTGCCAATAAGATGTTAACTCAGCATTTCCTCGCCAAGTCGCCAATCCCGGTTCTTATTCCCCCTCCCCACTTATGTACTGACAATGCTGCAATGGTGGCTGCTTGTGGCTATTATCATTTGCAGGCTGGCAAGATAAGTGGTTATGATTTGGATGTGGTACCCAGCCTTGGTCTTGGTTGATTGGATGGTATATATGCTCAGCCAGCAATTCCCCGATAGCAGGCTCAGGATGTACCACCAAGCAGTTCTAGCTCATTGCCTTGCTGATAACGTGGTCTTAGCCCTAGAATAGTCCCGGTCTTGGGAGATTCTAGCCTCTTATTGCACAGTGAAAATGTCGTCCTAGTTGTTCAGTTTTAGCATGCCCCAAAATAGGGATGAACTAGTGAGCGTGCATAGTTACGACCCTGAAGTGGTGATTGGTGTTGGCATCCGGATAGCAGTCAACTATAATAGAAAATGAAAATGCCTGCACCAGAAGGGGGTGGTGGTAATTCCCTGGCTCGCTGAATTGGCAGGGTTCGAGATTGGCTCCGGCATTAACATCAATACTGCTTTGTCGGAGGAGATGGCCCAGTTCATGCGGGAACAGAAGACCGAATAGACACTCAGAGCTATGAAAGGAGGTAAATAATCATGCAGCACCATAGAATAGCCCGCCTTAAGGACTATGAGCGGTTTGTGGGGGCGGAAGTGATCGAGCGCATTGGGAAAAAAGCTAGTCAGATTCAGGACTTGCATGTGGTTAATGTGAATTCGACTTATTACGGTGGCGGTGTGTCACAGCTTTTGTCCTCGTTGACACTTTTGATGAATGGCCTGGGTATAAAGACCGGTTGGCGGGTAGTTCATGGGCCTCCCGATTTTTTCAGCATAACTAAAAAGATTCATAATGCCTTGCAGGGCGGCAAGATTAATCTTAGCGACAGGAAAATGCAGATCTACGAGCAAGTCATCTATGAGAATGCCATTCGAAACCACTTGGACCATGATGTGGTTATTGTTCATGATCCCCAACCACTTCCCATTATCAATCACTACAGGAAGGATTGTCCCTGGGTCTGGCGCTGTCATGTCGACCTGTCTCGCCCGAACCAGGAACTTTGGAATTACCTGGTCCCGTTCATAGAAAAGTATGATGCGGTTATCCTCAGTAGCAGAGACTATAAACAGGAGATTAAGACACCACAGTTGTTCTTCATGCCAGCCATAGACCCTTTGACCATAACTAACCGGGAATTAAGTCAAGAAGAAATAGCCGAACGCCTGAATTACTATAGTATTCCCACCGACCTTCCGCTGGTAGTACAAATCTCCCGCTTTGACCGCTGGAAGGACCCTGAAGGTGTCATTCAGGCCTTCAAACTGGCGAGAAAGCGAGTGGATTGCACCCTGGTGCTCCTAGGCAATGTGGCTACTGATGACCCGGAAGGAGCAGAGGTGTACCAATCACTTCTGGACAGTCGGGAGGAACGCATCATCATCCTCAGCCGTCAAGACGGAGCGCTGGTTAATGCCCTTCAGCGCCAAGCAGCTTGCGTCTTGCAGAAATCGATTCGTGAAGGCTTTGGTCTGACGGTTGCCGAGGCGATGTGGAAGGGAACTCCGGTCATTGGGGGGAACACCGGCGGCATTCGCTACCAGATTAAGGATGGCGTTAACGGTTTCCTAGTTTCTTCTATAGAACAGGCGGCAGAGAGAATTGTCCAGCTGGTAAAAGGCAAGGAACTGCGGGAGCAACTGGGAAAAAAGGCAAGGGAAACGGTCAGGCAGAAGTTTTTGCTGACGCGCTATCTGGAACAATACCTCGACCTCCTCAACTCTTTTGAGGCAAATTTTAGGTTAAGCGATGCAATGAGTATTTATGAGTGAAGAATCAAAGGGCTTCACAGATAACTTGACCTTGACAGTAGGTGGTTTCTTTGTTAGTTTTGTGTCCAGCACGTGGCGTTTTCAAAAACAGGCTTACTTCTTCTAAGTAGGCGTCTGGTAAATGAGGAAGGAAGAAGGGCATGGGGAACTTATCAGGTAGGGAACAGGGTAAATCTCAATCCAGGGCCAAGGCGTCCAAACCAACCGAGGTGCAACCAGTAGATTTACCTGTGGCAGAGCTACTACAGCGTCTGGCCACTTCCCCTGATGGCCTCAGCCAGGCTGAGGCACAGCGTCGACTGGATCAATACGGCTATAATGAGCTCCCCGAGAAAAAAGTCAACCCAGTCCTGAAATTCCTGTCCTATTTTTGGGGGCCTATTCCGGGGATGATCATAGTGGCGGCAATCCTGTCGGGAGTGCTGCGTCACTGGTCCGATTTCGGCGTCATCCTGGCCTTGCTGGTAATGAATGCCGTCGTGGGCTTCCGGGAAGAACATCAGGCAGGCAGCGCCATTGCTGCACTCAAGGAAAAGCTCGCCGTCCAGGCTAATGTCAAGCGGGATGGTAAATGGTCCACGATACCTGCCCGAGAGCTGGTACTGGGTGACATCATTCGTCTCCGTATCGGTAATATAATACCTGCAGATGCCAAGTTATTAGACGGGGACCCCGTGCAGGTGGACCAGTCTACACTTACTGGCGAATCTCTGCCTGTGGAGCATAAGCTAGGCGACGCTGTCTACTCTGGCTCTATCCTGAAGCAAGGCGAAATTGATGCCGCGGTCTACGCTACAGGTAGAGGGACGTACTATGGCAAGACCGCTGAACTTGTCGAGTCAGCCGAAACACGCAGCCATTTGCAGCGTGCCGTACTCAAGATCGCTGATTATTTGCTCATCATCGCAGTGGCCCTGGCTATTCTGATTGTTGGAGTGGCATTTCACCGGCATGACCCGATACTCGTCGTCCTGCAGTTCGCGCTGGTTTTGACCATTGCCGCCGTTCCCGTAGCCATGCCTGCGGTACTGTCGGTCACCATGGCCTTGGGGGCCAAGGTACTAGCTCTGAAGCAGGCAATCGTTACCAAGCTGTCTTCCATAGAGGAGGTGGCTGGCATTGATGTGCTGTGTTCAGACAAGACAGGCACACTGACCCAGAGCAAATTGACTCCAGGAGCCCCTTTTACTGTAGGCGATTCCACTCCGGAGCAAGTGATCCTAGCTGCGGCCTTAGCTTCCCGAGCCGAAGACCAGGACCCGATTGACCTCGCCGTATTGAGCGGAGTCAAGGATGAGCAACAGCTGAAGTCGTACCGGGTGATACGCTTCCAGCCTTTTGATCCCGTTCACAAACGTACGGAAGCTGTGGTAAAAGGCCCGGACGGGCACGATTTCAAGGTAACCAAGGGCGCACCCCAAGTTATCCTAGGACTTGACCCCAATGCGACTAAAATACAGTCTCAGGTTGATGAAGCGGTGAACGAATTCGCCGCCCGTGGCTTTCGTTCCCTGGGAGTGGCACGCACCAACGAGCAAGACCAGTGGCAGTTTCGAGGTATAATCCCTCTCTACGACCCGCTGCGAGAAGATTCCAAGACCACCATTGAGACCACAAAAGAGATGGGGCTCAAAGTGAAGATGGTCACCGGGGACCAGGTTGCCATAGCCAAGGAGATCGCACGCCAGCTGGATCTGGGCACAGATATCATGGATGCCAATATCTTTGGCGATACCAAGCACCATGAGATCGGCCGGATGGCGGACACTATCGAGCAAGCCGACGGTTTTGCCCAGGTCTTCCCCGAGCATAAGTACCACATAGTCGATGTGCTGCAGCAGCGAGGCCACATTGTGGGCATGACTGGCGATGGGGTGAATGATGCGCCGGCGTTGAAGAAAGCTGATGCTGGTATTGCTGTCGCTGGCGCTACCGACGCTGCCCGGGCAGCAGCCAGCATTGTACTGCTGCTGCCAGGCCTCTCCGCGATTATTGACGCTATCAAGGAGAGTCGTAAAATCTTTCAGCGTATGACAAACTACGCCATCTACCGGATCTCTGAGACAATCGCTCTCCTGGGATTCCTGACCCTGGCCATACTACTCTTCAAGTTTTACCCTGTAACGGCGATCATGATCGTGCTGATAGCCATACTCAACGATGGCGCTATCCTGTCCATTGCCTATGACAATGTCCGTTACCATAACGAGCCCCAAACCTGGAACATGCGAATAGTGCTGGGCGTGGCCACTGTTCTGGGCATATACGCTGTGATTCGTTCCTTTGGAATCTTCTATCTGGGTGATGTTGTCTTCCATCTCAGCAATGACACGCTTCGGACGCTGGTATACTTGAACCTCGCTGTGGGTGGGATACTGACCTTAATTTCTGCCCGCACCCGTGGCCCCTTCTGGTCTATCAAGCCCGCCCCGACCCTTCTGGCAGCGACCGTTGGCGCACAACTGGCGGCTACGTTCATTGCCGTCCATGGATTGCTCATGGCTCCCCTGAGCTGGACTTTAGCCGGGCTCGTCTGGGGTTACTGTCTCGTCTTGTTCCTTATTCAAGATCGGGTGAAACTTCTGGGGTATGGGATCTTCGGTGAGCAACACACAGGGTTTTTGGTTAAACAAGCCAGGAAATGAAGTTATGCACGCTTGACTCAGTCGTATATCCTTCTTACTTAGCTGTGTTGGATTATGTGCTTACGCAAGCTATCCTGCTCATGGAAGACAATAAGGGTGCTTCCAATTCCACTCATTGTCAAGCTAACCCTCTCCTCTTGTCAGCTTATTAAGAGCAGTCTCCGCTGCAAATGGCACCTCCAGAGATGGCTCGACGTTCTCCAGTGTAGCTAATATCGGTTGCAGTATGTCCTTAAGGTCAGGTCTGCCTTTGACAAGGTCATAGAATACATGGTGTGCCCCTTCCCGCAGCCACTCCGAATCTGAACGCTCGACCAGCGCATGTAGCAAAGGTAGCAAAGCCCCGCGTCCTAAAGTGGTTAATCCTTCGGCGGCCAGCCAGCGGACATCAAACACCTCATCTTCTAGGGCTTTCACCAGCGCTTCCGCTGCCGTCGGATTGCTAATCTGCCCCAGTGCCTTAGCTGCCTCCCAGCGCACCCATTGATTCCGATGTGCCAGTGCTTTGACTAAAGGGCCTATGGCCTGTTCCCCGATAGCCACTAAAGAGTTACGTGCTCTCACACGGACTAGTCCATCTTTGCTGCCCAGGTCAGTGAGCAGGGCACTCACGGTCGCCAAATCAGCGTGACTCCCCCAGGCCACATTAATCTCGTCCAGCGCTTTGCTTGCCTCCCACCGCACTAACTCGTTCGGGTCTGACAGTGCCTTGACTAGGGGGGCCACGGCTGCGTCCCCAATACCCACCAGAGACTGGCGTGCTTTAATACGCACCGAGCCATCCTTACTGCCCAAGTCAACAATTAACGAGTTGATAGTTGCCGGGTCAGTGTCTCTGCTCGGTACAACATTATCCGGATTTGGTGCACTCATAATTTCCTCCGCAGTTTGCCCTTAATTGACCCTAGAGGCATTAAATGTTATCAAAGTAAAGGGCATGAATCAACGGCGGTTGGCTGACTTTTATCCCCTCCCCACTTATGTACTGATAGTGCTGCTGTGGTGGCTGCTTGCGGCTACTATCATTTGCGGGCTGGCGAGATAAGTGGTTACGGCTTGGATGTAGTACCCAGCCTTAGCCTTGGTTAACCTATTAACCTCTTTTCATCACGGGAACCCAGAAATGCTACTGATAAATTCGAGCTAAGTAATCAAAACACAGTTTTGAAATTTTTGGTACTGGGACTATTTAGCAATTAACTTTTTTCAATTAAATTCGTTTTACTTATAGACCAAGGGCCGGAATTCCCTCTCCTTTGGACTCCTGAGCTGTAGCAAGAAAATCCTGATGCGCACATGCAGGACTTTTTGGCCATAGACAAGCTGTAGAATTTTTATTAAGGTTGTAATACTGAAGGTGATGACCAATCGAGAGAGTAAAGAATTGAAAATGGAAGTAAAAAGCCTCCAAGGCGAGTTTGCGTCTCTCAAAAAGTCAATCGAGGGGGAGATAAGGGAGGGGCAGAAATCGATAGACGACCTTAACGACATTACCACGTTCGGTATGGTTCTCAATAAAGGCTTTGCCATCGTCTATAGGAACGTAGGGTCCGATGTTGTCGGCTGGGTCGACGATTTTTGAGCCTGTGCCTTGGTCTTAGTTAACTAACCAGAGGACATTGCGAGCATCTTCCTTCTCGACAGTAGTTTCTAAAGACGTGAATCAGCCCTTGCTGATGACAGGCAGTGAAATCGGGAGGAGCTTCAAGGCAAAGCTGCTTTGCCATGTGGCGCGTTATCGCGTTCTCAGCTAGCTTGGGATAACGATTATAAAGATCGATAGCCTTTTTCATTAATTTCGGCTCACTGGCTATTTTCCCCCAGGAGAAAGCAAGAGGCAATACCACGTTTACCATAATTTCACCTGCTTTGCTATGTCCCAGAAGAGCCGATATTCTTGTTTTACTTCTGACATCAAAATCGAAATGGTCCTGCCAGTAACCATCGCCAATCACAATCAAACCGTTCTCCAGCACATGGTGCCCCAGGGGTAGAGGTGCTTCTTCTACTAGATGAAATATCCCTGCTGTCAATTTTCCTTTACAGTAACGCTCAAGAAGATAGCTTTGGGCGACAATGCGTCGCACCGGAGAATTGTTGGGGTATATGTGTGAGAGGTTCCAATCACTTTCCCCCATGGCTTCAACCTTTTTACCCTCTGACTGCCATATTTGCTCTAATTCCTGGATTTCCTTCTCTTTTGCAAACTTTCCGTGCCATCTTTGAGAGGGTAATAGCCCAGCTGAGCCTAACAACAAAGCTTGCATCAGGGCCAATCCCTCTCTAGATTCTATGAAATAGAGAGGCACTCTGCCGGCAAGTTCTTCAAAGGGCCTTGTGTTTTTGGCATAACCTAAAGCTCTCATCATGCCTTGAAAAAGCACCTGCCCTGCCTCCTGTTGCTTCAACTTGGCTTGAAAATACATCGCCTTCTGCTTAAACCTTTCTTCACCGGCGGCATTCAATAGATTGCCTAAAGTTTGCTTATCCACCTGGTTCAGTATCTGGAAGCAAGGGAGTTGCTGGTAGGGCATCATATAAGCTTGGTGCTGTAGTGCCTGTGATAAACATAGCACCGGAACTGATTTGCCGCTTTCTAGTAAGGTAGCTGAGTCACAATCATGCCACAGCACAACATGAAGGGCTACATTATTATATTCTGCATCACTATGGTGCCGATGGTTATACCAATCGCTGGATTTAACGTGAATTTCCACATCCCCTTTCATCAAAGCAGACCCATTTATAATGACTGCATTCTGAAAATCTGGGCCGTTACCACCATTTGTCCTCCCGGGGTAGATTACCTCGATTCGCTCACCTTCTATGGATCTCAGTTCTTTTCCTATCACTTGCTGCCATATTAAGCTTACCTGTTTTTCTGGAAAATTTATCCGATTACGTGTAATCATGGGCATAAAAAAATTATCTGCCGTTTTATATCAATTGCTTAAACCTCAGAGCATCACCGTACATACTTATGTTGTTGAATAGCACATAATCTTCACCATTGCTCAATTCTCGAAGCCTTGCCGATTCATCATCGCTATATTGGCGGCGATAATCGCGTCCCCCGTGTAAGCGGAAATATTTTAGTTTCCCGTATACTGACTTGCTCTCCAGGGATCGACACGGTGAACAAGGTCTAAATCCTCACATAATGCCGCAATGACATTCCAGCTCCACTCGCCTCGCGGCTCCCAGACAAAGATAAAATTCCTCCCACCTGTGTCAGTAAAAAAATATCTCATACTTTTGATATTTCCAGTACTCTGAGTGAATTTCGCTGGGCATTGAAAAACGATGACTTTAGCTTTAAGGACTTGAGCGATATCCCGGGTTTTCTCCCACGCCTTAGAGATTTCTTCAGTAGGCTTGAAGAAGCCATAGTTGTCCTCTTTGCCTGCGGGAACTTGTAAGCCGGCCTTTCGGTAGGTAGGACTTGATGGCAAGTGTGTTATCTCCTGCCATGCTTTCAGGCTGAATTCAAAATCTCCGGGGACCTCATCACGCCATTTTTGAGCAGTTCCTGTGCGGGGAGGCTTATAAAAAGTTTGCTGTATTTCTACTAGCTTGAATTGCTCAAAATATTTCTTCTTGCCCTTGGGAAAACCACAACAGCCTACCTTAATTTCATTCATCGTGCTCCTCTTCAACCCTGTAGTGGAAACCACTACGCTCAGCAATTATGCTGAGCAGGGTAGCCGATGCTCCGCGAGGTCGATACATCCCCTTTTCCCATTCGCTGATCGTTTGTTGGCGTGTGCCTAATTCCCCGGCTAGCTTCGCTTGAGTTAACTTTAGATGCTGCCTTAGTTCCTTGATCTCTTCTTTACTCCATTGTCTTTTTTTGCTTCGCTCCATCAGATAAAATTATACACGTTTTAGTGTAATGATTCAAGAAAAAATTTGGCAAATTTCAGCAAAATTTGTTGCATTTTTGGTTTTTCCTGTTATAATAATCATTAGCAATCTCGATGCTAGAGTGCTAAAATAAGCCTAGGAAAGGAGGGAGCATGGCTAAAATTGAACCCTTGGGAGACAGGGTAGTAATTAAACCTACCCCTAAGGAAGAAGTAAGCAAAGGAGGAATATTATTACCAGATACAGCCCAAGAGAAGCCCCAGGAGGGGAAAATTGTTGCTGTAGGTCCAGGCAGGTTGACTGAAGATGGCAAGCGTATAGCTATGGAGGTAAAGAAGGGGGACATGGTCGTTTATTCCAAATACGCTGGCACTGAATTTAAACTAGATAATGAGGAACTGGTTATCATGCGTGAGGGTGATATCCTGGCTAAGAGAAGTTAAAAAAGGAGGTAAGTGAATGGCAAAACAAATTATTTTCGGCGAGGATGCAAGGAAATCATTAAAGAATGGTGTGGATATATTATCTGATACTATAAGGGTGACTCTGGGACCACGTGGGCGGCCTGTAGCACTAGATAAGAAATGGGGTGCTCCTACGGTTCTTGATGACGGCGTTTCCATAGCTAAAGAAATAGAGTTACCCGATCCTTTTGAGAACATGGGAGTGCAGCTAGTAAAGCAGGCAGCCACCAAAACCAATGATGAATGTGGCGATGGCACCAGTACATCTACTATTATAGCTCAGGCCATCATTGGTGAGGGCTTCAAGAACATCGCTGCCGGAGCCGATGCCATGGCCTTAAAGCGTGGAATTGAGAAAGGGGTGGAAGCCGTAGTCAATGAGCTCAAGAAAATGTCCATACCTGTGGCTGGTAAAGAGCAGGTAGCTCAGGTAGCTGCTATATCAGCCATTGATGAGGAAATTGGTAATCTGATTGCCGATGTCATGGAAAAGGTGGGCAAAGATGGCGTTATCACTGTCGAAGAAGGCAAGGGGCTGAAATTCGAGACTGAATATGTCGAGGGGATGAAATTCGATCGCGGCTATATCAGTCCTTACTTTATCACCAACGCCGAACAAATGAGGGCAGAACTAGAAGACCCCTATATTCTCATCACTGATAAGAAAATTTCCGCAATAAACGATGTCTTGCCGGCTCTGGAAAAGATTGTTCAAGTCTCCAAGAATCTGGTTATTCTGGCTGAAGATGTTGAAGGTGAGTCCCTAGCTACACTAGTGGTTAACAAGCTGAGGGGCACCTTATCCCCATTGGCGGTTAAAGCACCTGGCTTCGGAGACCGCAGGAAGGCAATGCTTCAGGATATAGCCGTTCTTACCGGAGGCAATGTTATATCTGAAGAAATCGGCAGGAAACTTGATTCGGTGACCGTAGAAGATTTAGGGCGAGCCAGAAGGGTTATTGCCGATAAGGATAATACCACCATTGTTGAAGGTAGGGGTAAGACTGATGATATTGAGGCTCGAATTAAGCAAATCAGGTCCGAGATTGATATAAGCACCTCGGATTATGATAAGGAGAAACTGCAGGAAAGACTAGCCAAATTAGCAGGTGGCGTGGCAGTAATCAAGGTGGGTGGAGCCACAGAAACAGAGCTAAAGGAGAAAAAACACCGCGTAGAGGATGCTTTATCAGCTACTCGAGCTGCTGTGGAAGAAGGTATCCTATCTGGGGGTGGTGTTGCCTTCGTTAATGCTTTGTCCGACCTGAAGAAGATTAAGGTGAAGGGTGATGAAGCTACGGGCATTGCTATATTGAGACGAGCTTTGGAAGAACCACTGAGGTGCATCGCGAATAATAGCGGCAGAGAAGCCTCAGTAGTAATAAACAGGGTGAGGGAAAGCAAAGCTGGCATAGGCTATGATGCCTTGAAGGATGAACTAGATGTAAATATGATAGAAAGAGGCATTGTAGACCCTCTCAAAGTAGCCAGGACTGCTCTGCAAAATGGCGCCAGCATTGCCGGTATGATTCTGACTACGGAGTCTTTGGTCACTGACATTCCCGAGAAAGAAAAGATGCCGCCGATGCCTCCTGGAGGAGGATACGAGGGCATGATGTAGCCTTTTTGGCTGGAATTGAACCAAATTAATAGCTAGAGAAGAACCGCCCATGAGGCGGTTCTTCTTTTGTGGCATTAGATCTTAAGTAATTTCCTTAAAGGTTTTTCTTCTTTGACAGGCCCTGTTATGGCTAAGTTAAGCCCGCTATCGGTTAGAATCCCTTCAGCTACTTCTTTCAACTCATCTATGGTAATGGCATCTACAATGCAAATAACATCATCTATGCTAAGGATTTGCTGCGTCAATATTTCCTGACTGCCATACCATAATGCCACATTTCGGCTATCTTCAAGCCGTAAATGTAATCTTCCTTTTGACAACTCCTTGGCCCTGGTGAGCTCATTTGTTGTAATTCCCTGTTTAATCTTGGACGTCTCTTCTAGGATGGCAGCCACGGCAATTTCTATCTTCTTGGGGTCAACGCCAGCATAAATACCAAATGACCCTGATTCGAGAAAGTGATCGGTATAACTGTGAATATCATAGGCTAGTCCCCTTTGCTCTCTTATCTCCATAAATAGGCGACTGCTCATCCCACCGCCAAGCGCCGTGTTAAGCAAGTCAAGTGTGAAACGTTGGGGATGAGAGTGAGAAAACCCATGAACAGCGAGGCAAAGATGCGCCTGCTCAATGTCTTTGGGCTCAATACGCAACCTGACTTCTGTTTGTTTATCATTGGTTATATAGCCTGTCGATGGCTCCCCGGCAGGCCACCTATAAAACAGGGGCTCAATTTGAGCCATTGCCTCTTCATGTTTTATGTCGCCAGCAATGCTAAGCACTGCGTTGTTGGGCACATATCTGCGAGCAACGTAGTCTAATAGTTGCTCCCTTGTTATTGAGGATACGGTTTCTTTATATCCAATGACTTCGCGCCCCAGAGGCTGCTCTGGCCATAACAGCTCATCTATGAGCATATTTACCCTCTGTTGGGGAAGGTCCAAGTTCATGTTGATTTCCTCGTTGATAATTTGGCGCTCTCGCTCTATCTCTTTGCGATCAAAGCGGGAATTGAGCAACAGGTCGGATAGCACATCCAGAGCGATGGGGAAATGAGAGCTAGCAACCTTGCACCAGAAGATAGTTATCTCCTTGTCTGTGCCGCCATTGATTATGCCGCCAACGCCTTCAATATCCTGGCTTATCTCTTTAGATGTTGGCCGTCGCTGTGTGCCTTTGAAGAATAAATGCTCAGCGAAGTGGGAAATACCTGCCTCCTCTTCGCTTTCATAGCAGGAGCCAGTGCCTGCAAGGATGGCAAGGCTTACTGAGTGGCTATGAGGCATAGTGCTAGTGATGACTCTCAAGCCGTTATCGAGCATAGCCTTGTTGTACATTATTAAGAATTTTACCTTGCCCTCTGCTCCCCGTCAATGAAGCTTTGCTGCCTTGTCATTTTCTTAAAGTGATTGGTGGTTCTCCATTACCTCAAAAACATGGTAGAGATGAAAGCTTGACTTGGAAGTATTTTGAAGATTAGGATATAGCGTTCTCGCAATAGATTAATAAATACAAGATTACTCTTCGCGAAAATTTCGAGGCTGAGGCTGACAGAGTACAATCGGGAGGTTTTAAATGGATTTTGAGCTACTTTCCCTGCTGGAGGAGAATGGAATTTTGTACATTAAATTGAACAGGCCGGAGAATAGAAATGCTATAAATTTACAGATGCTGGATGAGCTTGAGCGGTGCTTTAATGAGACTGCTTCTAAGGATAGTGTTGGAGTCGTGGTTTTATCAGGGGAAGGAAAGATATTCTGTGCAGGCATTGATTTATTTGAAATAGGAAAAATAGCGAGAATGAGTGCTCAGGACCTTCGGAAGGATGTGCGGAAACTCCAGCGGGCGTTCTCGGAGATAGAATATTTAGAGAAAGCGGTGATTGCCGCAGTTCATGGCTCTGTCGTGGGAGCAGGTCTTGAATTGGCATTGGCCTGTGACCTTAGAATCGCCTCTGAGGAAGCGACGTTCTCTATACCGGAGGTGAACTTAGGTGTAATCCCTGATTTGGGTGGGAATCAAAGGCTCCCCAGAATAGTAGGGGTGGGCAGGGCAAAAGAGTTGATTTTAACCGGAAAGACAATCTCCGCCTCGGATGCTGAGCGTATTGGCTTGGTCAACAAAGTGGTACCACTGGAGGACTTGCAGAGTACAGCCAAGGCCTGGGCTGAGGAGATCATTAACAACAGGCCCTTAGCAGTTGGACTGGCAAAGAGGAACATCGACACAAGCTTCGGACTGAGTATATCCGATGGTCTTGAATCGGTGGGTGCTATTCAGAGCCTCCTCATCTTTCACGAGGAGTTTGAGGCCGCTGTGGAAAAGAGGAAGGCAGATTATAAGAAAAAATCCTGATGGTCGACGGCTTTCAGTAATTGTAGGAATTATCACTGTAAACATTTGTTTGTAGAGTGATAAAAGATGTGGATATACATAATCGTAGCGGCCATGTGGGGTGGTATCATCTCCGGATGGCTAATCCCAGTGATTCGAAAACGCATTATCTGCGAAATCTATGAAGCCTGTGGATTGGGTGGCTCTTTTACGTTAATGATTCTTGGTCTGGGTGGAGTATGGACGCAGTTTAATATCGTGCCACTCCGAATTACTGGCCTTGTTCTCTACGCCCCCGCAGCTTTTTTCGTTGTATCCGCATTTGTCGCCCTTAAGCGCAAGGGCGAACCCGAGACCGGTTGGGAGAGCACCACCATTATGATTCAGAGCAGCGTGTTTCGAATCGTGCGGCATCCTCTATACTTAGGGGCTGCTATTTGGACGGTTGGATTGATGTTGGTCTTTCAATCAATTCCGTCAGCCATACTGGGTGTGGTAAATGTCTTCTGCTTCTGGATGGCATCTAAAAAGGAGGACGCGTTCAATATCGAAAAATTCGGAGATGGATACAAGGAATATATCGAAAGGGTTCCTATGTGGAATGCCTTTAAGTCATTGAGAAAACGGTGATTTCCGAAAGCAGAACTACCTTGTGGCCCAAAAGTCGCTGGATGATGAGAAGGCCTTGGACAAAGATTTGTTTGGCAGGGCAGAATATTAACAACTTAGTAGAATCCATCGGGGATGTAGCGGGGAGAAATGAATTGCGACGGGTAAGTAATATCGACTCCTCCATCGAGGAGTATGTGCTCACTCTATTAGGAGACAGAAATGAGCGGTGAGTGCTACTGAATTGGGGCTAGAAATGTGTTGGCAAATAATTGGCCGATCGATATTCCTCTTGTGGTTGAAAAAAAATTAGCTTATTACAGGCTTGAAATAGGTGTGTAAGGATTAAGACTGAAGGGAGGTTTGAGAGCTATGACAGAGGAGAAGTTCACCGTGGATGGAAGTCAACTGGTTGAGAAGATCAAGCAGTTGATACACGAGGGGAATATCAGGAGAATTCGTTTAATACATAAAGACCGCCCTTTGATAGATATTCCGTTAACGGTAGGCGTTCCTATGGCAGCGGCGACAGTCTTAGCGGCTCCGGTCCTGGCTGCGATTGGAGCAATCGCCGCTCTGGTCACGGAATGTACCATCGAGGTAGAAAAGGTAGATGAGTAACAGCACGGACGAGGCCTATTTCCCTTGCCGTATAAAGAAGAACATAAGCAAGGCAGCGATGCTTTTGGCATCGCAGATTCCGCCTGAGGCGATGAGTTGGGGTATCTGATCCTGGGAAACTCGGACTAGCTCGATGTTCTCAGTATCCTCGGCTATGAGGCGACTGGGCACAAGTTCGGTAGCTAAAAAGCAGTGGAGGTATTCTGTGCCATAGCCGGGGATGGCATAAAAGCCCCCCAAGCTCTTTATTTTCTGGGGGAAATAGCCGATTTCCTCCTGTAGTTCGCGACGCGCGGAGTCAAGAGGCTTTTCACCGGGGTCAATGCCACCAGCAGGTATTTCTAGAAGAAACTTGCCCACTGCATGGCGGAATTGGCGAACTAGAAGCACATTGTCTTGTTCATCCAAGGCCACTACAGCTATACAGTCGCTGTGCTCCACAACCTCTCTGGTGGTTTTTCTGCCGCTAACTTTCTCCACAGTGTCCACGCGTATGTTTACCCCTCGCCCGTGATAAATCTGTTGGGTGGCTAGCTTTTTTTCCGGCTTCAACACGCTCTTTTTCCTCAGCTGAGGTTGCTTCGCTTTGCTCGCAGTCAACCGCTTTAAAGGTGGCAAATAAGAGCCACTTCATCGCAGTTGGGAAACTTGGGACAGCGGTAGCATTCCACCCATACCTTGTGGGGAAGTTCCGCCTTGTCAATTAGTTGGAAGCCATGTTTTTCAAAAAAAGCAGGCTTACGAACAAGACAAAAAACCTTGGGTATGCCCAACTCTTTAGCCTCTTCAAGACAAGCCTTGACAAGCAGAGAACCAATTCTTTGGTTCTGCTCCTTTTCATCGACAGCCAGAGATCTAATTTCAGCTAAATCATCCCAGGTAACGTGCAATGCGGCACAAGCGACGACCTGACCTCCTTCTCTGACTACAAAGTACTCTCTAATACCCTCATATATCTCAGATAAGGCGCGAGGCAACATCTCATCCTTATCAGCGAAATGACTGATCATCTGATGCATGGGAGCAGCATCGCTCACCCTTGCCTTATCAACCTTTATATTGGCTTTCATTTCCTTTTCCCCTCAGTTTTTGCCACAGCGAGCTATAGAAGTAGGTTGGCTGGTGAGTTCTCAGGAAGCGCGCTACGTGAGAGCTGAGCTTCACTCTGACATTTTGCCCGTCTGATAATGGCAATTCAACCTGTCCGTCAATGCTAAGCACGACCTTGTCTCCGTGGGCAACCTTCAAATCAACTATGCTTTGCTGAGGCAATACCAGGGCATGATTCAATCCAAGATGGCAGTATATTGGTTGGAGGATGATTTCCTTGGATTTAGGGTGCAGAATTGGTCCGCCAGCCGCCAGGGAATAGCCGGTGCTCCCAGTAGCCGTAGCCACGATTATGCCATCAGCCCGGTAAGTAGTTGTCAAAGTGCCATCAATTTCTGCTTCTATGTTAACCAAGCGAACAGCAACACTCCGCAGTACCACATCGTTCAAGGCATGAAAGCTTTTGTCTCCAAGCTCGGCCTCGAGCATGGCTCTTTCCTCAATCCAACCTCCCCCCTTAAGCAAATCGGGCAAATTAGATAAAACGTCATTGCCATTTATATCTGTGATAAATCCCAGCCTGCCCAGGTTTATACCCAAAATGGGCACTGCCAAGGGAGTTATGATTCGAGCAGCACGAAGGATGCTGCCATCCCCGCCAATACTGAGAATCAAGTCTGTGCCAGCTACCTGGGATTTAGCTTCATCCTCGTCCCAAGCTGAGCATCGCCACGAAGAGACTCCCAGGGAGGATAAAAGCTCTTCCAGCTTCTCGGCTAGGTTTCGGGCTTTCTCCAATAAGGGGTGATATAGAATGCCAATGCACTTCACAGATGAGCGAAGTGTAGCATTGGTAAATTTTGGCTGTCAAACCACCTAACATATTCGTGGCAGTAATTCTCCAGATAGCATATCAACGATCCGGGAGGGGCCTAGCTTGGTTTTCACTATCACCTTTCCCGGGTGCTCTTTGGTTATCTCGCCAATAATGGCAGCATCTTTGCCATAGCTATTTTGCTTCATTCGGGCAAGAATCTTATCGGCATCGCTGGGGTCAACTATAGCTACCATCTTGCCTTCATTGGCGACATAAATGGGATCTAAACCCAAGAGCTCGCAGGCAGCTTTAACCTCCTCCTTAACTGGTATCTTAACCTCTTCTATCACAATGCCCACCTTAGATTGTCGGGCAAGTTCGTTAAGTGTGGTGGCTAGCCCTCCTCTGGTAGGGTCACGTAGACAATGAATCTCTGATGAGACCTCCAGCATTTGAGATACTAGTTTATTCAATGGAGCACAGTCGCTTTCCAAGGTCATGGAGAACCTCAATCCCTCGCGCTGGCTCATTATAGATATTCCGTGGTCGCCAATGGTGCCACTCAACAAAACCTTATCCCCAGCCCTGGCGTTAACTCCCGAGATATCAACTCCGGGAGGTATTATCCCTAGTCCTGAGGTGGTGATAAATAACTTATCAGCTTGTCCTTGATTTACCACCTTGGTATCTCCAGTGATTATACTTACCTCGGCTTCCTCAGCGGCTTTCTTTATTGATTGCATTATTTGCTCAAGCTCACCTATGGAGAAGCCTTCTTCTATAATTGCAGAGAGACTCAAATACAGGGGCTTGGCTCCATTCATAGCTAAATCGTTCACTGTGCCACAAACGGCTAGCTTGCCTATATCACCGCCAGGGAAGAAGATGGGATTGACTACATAGCTATCGGTGGTGAAAGCCAGGCGTCCGCTGGCTTCAAAGATAGCTGAATCATCTAACTTATTCAATGCGGGATTAGCAAGGAAGGGAAGGAATCTCTTCTCCACCAGTTCGTGGCTCAATTTGCCACCACTGCCATGGGCTAAAAGAATGGTGTCATCCATAATCCTGCTCCATGTTTACCCTAAAAACCTTGGAAATTCTCAGGAGCCCCGTATTGATAATAGGCGGCGCAAGCGCCTTCGCTGGAGACCATGCAGGGACCTACGGGACTTTCCGGCGCGCAAACTTTTCTAAAGAGTTTACACTCAAGTGGTGTAGCTGCGCCACGGATTACATCCCCACATCGACATCCATGAGGCTCCTTGGGCGGTTTTGGGCTCACCGAAAAAGCCTTGTCGGCGTCAAATTGCTCGTATTTCCCTCTCACCTTCAAGCCACTTTGAGGGACAGTTCCAAGCCCCCGCCAGTTAGCTTCACCAATTTCAAAAACATCCTCCATCAGTTGCCGGGCTTTTCTGTTTCCATCTGGCTTTACTCCCCGGGGGTAAGCTATCTCCACTTTTGGGTCGCCGTTTTCAATTTGCTCCACCAGCTTATCTATGCATAGCAGGATATCCAATGGTTCAAAGCCTGAGATAACACAGGCAACCCCATAATTCTTAGGGATAAATTCGTAGGGGTGAGAACCAATTATAACACTAACATGTCCGGGACAAACGATGCCGTCTATCTTTACCTCGCCTGAGTCCAGTAGCGCTTTCATCACCGGCGGTGTCAATTTATTAAGGGAGAGGACATAGAAGTTTTCTATTTTCTCCTGCTGTGCTGTAAGTATGGAAGCAGCTATAGTTGGCGCCGTGGTCTCAAAGCCGATGCCGATGAAGATGACTGATTTTTCGGGATTGGCTTGTGCTATCTCTACAGCGTCCATAGTGGAATATACTATTCTTACATCTGCTCCCTCAGCTTTCGCTTGTTGCAAGCTAGAGTAGCTGCCAGGAACCCTAATCATGTCTCCAAAAGTAGTGATTATAACATCGGGCAGGTGGGCCAGGGCGATTGTTTTGTCCAAATCAGCGGTTGCTGTAACACAGACGGGGCAGCCTGGCCCTGACCTCAGTTCCACCGTTTTGGGAACTAATTGGCGAATTCCGTATCGCAGTATGGCATGTGTGTGCCCACCGCAAAATTCCATTAATCTTATGGGCTTGGTGGAGCGCTTAGCAATTTTGCATGCCAGCCCCTTGGCTAGCTTGCTGTCTTGATATTCGTCAATGAACTTCACTTAGACTTGCTATCTCTTCCAAGAGCTTCAGCGTCTCCTCGGCTTCAGCCTCATCTACAACGCCTATGGCGTATCCCGTATGAAGGAGTACGTAATCTCCCACCTTTGCCTCTGGAGTCAGGGCAATGCTAACTCGGCGCCGCACTCCGGCGATCTCTGTTTCGGCCTCACGCCCGTCTATGGAGGCAATCCTTACTGGCACTGCTAAACACATTGTTTTCCGTATTTTAGCTCAAGTGAACCTATAATACAAACCAAAGCTATATAGTGCTTAGTTTAAGGGAGAGACGTCTCATTGACGCTAGTTGGCTATTATGCTATGTTACGCAACATAGTTTATTCATATAGGAGCGTAAATTAAATGCGAAGCGACATGGTAAAGAAAGGAATTGAGCGGGCGCCTCACAGGTCACTGCTGCATGCTGTAGGTTGCTCTGCGGATGACTGGGATAAGCCATTTATTGGAGTGATGAATAGCTTTAACGATATTGTTCCTGGACATATCCATCTCGACACCGTGGCCAAGGAGGTGAAAGAGGGGATCCGCAGTCGGGGTGGAGTGCCGTTTGAGCTCAATACTATAGCTGTCTGTGATGGTATCGCCATGAACCATCCAGGAATGAAATACAGCTTGCCCAGCCGGGAACTTATTGCTGACTCGGTTGAAACCCTGGCTCAGGCTCATGCTTTTGATGCCCTGGTATTCATTCCCAATTGTGACAAGGTCATACCTGGGATGTTGATGGCGGCAGCAAGGCTTAATTTACCCTGCGTCTTTGTGAGCGGTGGCCCCATGCTAGCCGGGAAGCTTGTTGGAGAAGGTGCTGCCAAATCTGTTGACGTTATTACGGTCTTCCAAGCTGTGGGCGAAGTAGCCAGGGGGAAGATGACTGAGGCTGAGTTGCAGGAACTGGAGATGGTCGCCTGTCCCGGTTGTGGTAGCTGTGCCGGGATGTTCACTGCTAATACTATGAATTGTCTCAGCGAAGCTTTGGGGATAGCTTTACCGGGCAACGGAACAATACCAGCAGTGGAAGCACGGCGTGTACAATTAGCGTATAAAGCTGGGCAGCAAGTCATGGAGGTGTTAGCCAGTGATATCAAACCCAAGGATGTGCTCACCAGAGATTCTTTTCATAATGCCTTCGCCGTGGACATGGCCTTGGGTGGCAGCACAAACTCCGTGTTGCATCTTACTGCGATAGCACATGAGGCAGGGATAGATTTCCCATTGTCTTGGATAAACGAGATTAGTGATTCTATTCCCCATATTTGTAAATTAAGCCCGGCTGGCGATTATCATATTGAAGACCTGGACTTAGCCGGTGGCATTCCAGCGGTAATGCATGAACTATCGGGATTGCTGAAGCTTAAGGTGAACACCATTTTGGGCAAGCCATTGGGTGAAATAGTAAGGGAAGCCACAGTTAAAGATAGAGAGGTAATCCGTCCTTTATCACAGCCATATGCTCCTACTGGTGGCATTAGCATATTATTTGGCAATTTGGCACCTGATGGCAGCGTAGTGAAAAGCGCTGCGGTAGCTCCTGAGATGTTGGTTCATCAGGGTCCGGCGAGGGTTTTCGATAGTGAGGAGGAAGCTACGGCGGCGATAGTAAAAAGTAAGTTCAAGTCAGGTGATGTGCTCGTCATCCGCTATGAAGGACCAAAGGGAGGTCCCGGAATGCGTGAAATGCTGGCGGCTACCTCCCTCCTCAGTGGTATGGGTATGGATAAAGAGGTAGCTCTTATTACAGATGGGCGTTTTTCAGGGGGCACAAGAGGGGCAGCAATTGGGCATGTCTCTCCCGAGGCAGCAGAGAAGGGTCCTATAGCTGCTCTGCGGGATGGTGATATTGTTAGGATAGATATACCTAGCCACAAATTGGAAGTGGAATTAAGCCAAGAAGAGCTGGAACAACGGCTGGCTTCATTGCCTCCCTTTGCACCCAAGGTTAAAACTGGCTATCTTAAGAGGTACAGTGATAAAGTAAGCTCAGCCAGCAGTGGAGCGGTGTTTGCTGAGTAAGGAGCCATATTATGAAGAAAACTGGTGCTCAGATTCTGTGTGAGAGTTTAGTTAAAGAAGGGGTAGATGTTATTTTCGGCATTATCGGTGGCGCTGTCTTACCGATATACGATGCCTTACCCCAATATCCTCGACTTCGACATATATTGGTTCGCCATGAACAGGGAGCGGCTCATGCCGCCGATGGCTATGCTCGAGCTACGCAAAAAGCGGGAGTATGTATAGCTACTTCGGGGCCTGGAGCTACCAACCTAGTTACTGGCATCGCCAATGCTTATATGGATTCTGCTCCACTGGTAGCCATAACTGGCCAAGTCTCTAGAGCTGTAATTGGCAAGGATGCCTTTCAGGAGACAGATATCACGGGCATTACTCTTCCGATTACCAAGCATAATTATCTAGTTACCGATGTCGCTGAACTGGCTAAAACGGTTAAAGAGGCCTTCCACATTGCCCAGACGGGAAGGCCGGGACCTGTGCTCATTGACATACCGAAGGATGTCCAGGAAGAGAAGACGGACTTTGTTTATCCCGATAAGCTTGACCTGCCAAGCTATAAGATTATCTCTCGTGGACATCCAGCGCAAATTAAAAAGGCAGCAAAGCTCATCAACGAAGCTGAGCAGCCTGTTATCATCGCTGGCAGGGGGATAATTATTTCCCAAGCCTACGATGAGTTTAAGGAGTTAGCTGAGAAAGCACAAATACCGGTGGCTCACACTCTCCTTGGCCTTGGCTCCTTCCCTGGGAATCATATACTTGATCTTGGCATGCTGGGGATGCATGGCACGCCTTGCGCCAATATGGCAGTGCAGAACGCCGACCTTCTTATCGCTATTGGTATGAGATTTGATGACCGGGCTACAGGAAATACTAGGGAGTTTGCTCCCAATGCCCGCATCGTGCATATCGATATTGATCCTGCAGAGATTGGAAAGAATATCTCCACGGATATTCCTGTAGTCGGAGATACAAAAAGTGTGCTCACAGCCATGAATAAGGAGATTGAGAGAAGAGAGCATGTGGATTGGCTCTCTCAGATAGATCAGTGGAGGTATGGACATCCATCGCTAGAAATCAGGCAAGGTGATGAGCTATTGCCGCAGTATGTTATGCAGCAGATCTGCGAAGCCACACAAGGTGATGCTTTAGTGGTTACTGGGGTAGGGCAGAATCAGATGTGGGCAGCACGGTACTTCGTGTACAACAAACCGAACAGCCTTTTCTCTGCTGGAGGTTTGGGACCCATGGGGTTTGAACTACCTGCTGCCATGGGAGTCAAGGTCGGTCGCCCTGAGGAGGTGGTATGGTGTGTTGCGGGCGACGGCGGCTTTCAGATGACTATCCAGGAGCTGGCTACCATAACACAGGAGAATATTGCTGTAAAGATAGCTATTCTCAATAATGGGTATTTAGGCATGGTAAGGCAATGGCAGGAGCTATTCTATGAGCGTCGCTATGTTGATACGAAGCTTTGGAATCCCGATTTTGTTAAAATTGCCGAAGCATATGATATTCCTGGTGTTAGGGTGAAACATAGAGAGGAAGTCATTCCGGCTATACAGGAAGCCATGGAGTACCCTGGAGCTTTTCTAATTGATTTTCTTACCGAGCCGGAAGAGAACATTTATCCTATCGTGCCACCAGGGGAAAGCCTGGCCAGATTTTTAGAGCCATCCAAACCCGAAATGGTGGGGAAGCAAGATTAAGATGCTTCCAAGGAGGCAAATTGGCTAGTACAAGACATACTTTAGTAGCTTTAGTGGAGGATAAACCAGGGGTGCTTAATAGAATAGCTAGTTTGTTCCGCCGGCGCGCCTTTAATATTCAAAGCCTTGCTGTAGGGGGTAGTGAACATCACGGCTTATCTCGCATGACCATTGTTACTGACGGTAACGCTGCTCAGGTGGAGCAGGTCAGAAAGCAACTAGATAAGCTAATCAATGTGGTTAGGGTCTCTGATATAACTGAAGAAGACATGGTGACTAGAGAGTTGGCCTTAATTAAAGTGAAAGCTACTGCCTCGACAAGGAGCGAGATTATGCAAATCGTCGACATTTTTAGGGCAAACATAGTTGATGTTGGCCCGAATTCACTGACAGTAGAGGTGACTGGCGACGAAGACAAGGTGAATTCTCTGCTCGGCCTTCTTCGCGATTTCGGTATCAAGGAGCTTTCACGGACTGGCAGGATAGCCTTGACTCGTGGAGGCAGTTCTTAAATAATTTCTGGAAACCAAAAGCTAAAAGGAGGGATTATGGCTAAAATTTATTATGACAAGGATGCTAACCTGGATTTGCTCAAAGGGAAGACGATTGGCATTATTGGCTTTGGGAGTCAAGGACATGCCCATGCTCAGAATCTCAGGGACAGCGGCTGCCAGGTCATTGTCGCTGAGTTACCGGACACTGAAGTCTGGGCGGCAGCAAAGAAAGCTGGTTTCAAAGTAGCCACCGCTGCTGAAGTAGCCAAAGAGGCTGATATCATTGTTATGCTCTCCCCCGATACTTTGCAGCCCAAAATCTATCGTGAGTCAATTGAAAAAGAAATGGGGCAAGGCAAGACCCTGATGTTTGCTCACGGTTTTAGTATCCACTTTTCACAAATCGTGCCTCCAGTTGAAGTTGATGTTAGTATGATAGCTCCTAAATGCCCAGGACATATGCTCAGGAGGCTTTATACCGAAGATTCAGGGGCCCCAGCTTTGGTGGCTGTCCAGCAGAATGCCTCTGGGAAAGCGAAGGATATGGCTTTGGCTTATGCTAAGGGCATTGGTTGTGCCAGAGCTGGAGTTCTGGAAACCACTTTTGCCGAAGAGACTGAGACCGACCTTTTTGGCGAGCAAACTGTGCTTTGTGGGGGGGTTAGCTCCTTGATTAAGGCTGGTTTTGAAACCTTGGTGGAAGCTGGCTACCAACCAGAGATTGCCTATTTTGAGGTTTGCCATGAGTTAAAGCTCATCATTGACCTCATATATCAAGGTGGCTTGAGTTATATGCGCTATTCGGTAAGTGATACAGCAGAGTATGGTGACTATAGTCGGGGGCCGAGAGTCATCGACGAGTTGGTCAAGGATGAAATGAGTCAAATCCTGTCGGAAATTCAGAATGGCAGCTTTGCCACGGAGTGGATTTTGGAAAATCAGGCCGGCCGTCCCAGCTTCAATGCTATGCGGCGGATGGAAGCAGAGCATCCCCTCGAAGTTGTGGGCGAGAAGCTAAGGGTTATGATGCCCTGGCTGAAGGCTTAGGCTTTATCGGAAGAGCTTACTACTGAGCTCACCGCTAAACAATTTTTAACTGGGCTGCATGGTTAATCTCGGACTTATACCGACAAGTTGTGCGGGAAGGCCTAATTTACTACAATTAGTTTAGATTTCCATAAATCACAAGGAGATTATATGAAAGCTTTGGTAATTGGTGGCACAGGCCCGACGGGCCCTTTTGTTGTTGAGGGGTTAATCGACAGGGGCTACGAGGTCGCAATTTTCCACCGGGGGACGCATGAGATTGAGCTTCCAGAATCTGTGGAGCATATACATGGAGACCCGCATTTTGTTGAGACACTGGAGAGTAGCTTAGGCCAGCGCACCTTTGATTTGGTGATAAGCATGTATGGACGGCTAAGGTATGTAGCTCAGGTAATGAAAGGAAGAACATCCAGGTTTATCGGCGTGGGTGGTTTGCCATATGTAGTCCTCATGACTGGTGCACTGTCTCCTCAAGGGGTTCCTATATTAATCCCGGAAACTTCACCGGTATTCACAAAGGCAGAGCAAAACAAATTCATGTATCTCATGGCGCTCAGTGAGCAAACGGTTATGGAAGCTCATCAGCAAGGACATTACATAGCTACCATGCTACGTTATCCCATAATTTATGGTCCTCGTCAGTTAGCCCCTAAGGAATGGAGCATTATCCGTCGCATCTTAGATGGCAGGAGACAGCTTATTATTCCTGATGAGGGGCTTAGGTTGGAAAGGAGGGCCTATGCTGGGAACGCTGCTCATTCACTTCTCTTGGCTGTGGATAAACCTGAGGTTTCCGCCGGGCAAATATACAATGTCGGAGATGAGAAAATCCTAAGCCTGCGGGAGTGGATACAAATTGTAGCTCGTACTTTGAATCACGAATTAGAGCTTGTGAGTATGCCTTTCTCCCTGGCAGAAGCAAGTCGTCCCTATGTGGAGAGCTCTCATCATCTGGTTATGGATATAAGTAAGATTAAAGCTGAGCTGGGGTACAAGGATGTAGTTCCAGCCGAGGAGGCTATCCAGCGAACCGTAAATTGGTATTTGAATAATCCCCCTCCACGGCATGGAGAACTAGAAAAGCGATTGGGAGACCCTTTTGATTATAGCACCGAGGAGCGGATTATTAAGGAATATAAAGATGCTGTATCCAGACTTGGAGGATTTGCCTCTGTAGGATATGAGTGGCGACATTTTTATGACCATCCCACAGCTCCAAACACTTCTACTGGGGATTAGAGCTTTAGGTTGGACGGTGAATAGATGGACAAAGTAGTTATCTTCGACACTACTTTAAGAGATGGGGAGCAGGCCGCGGGAGCGAGCTTAAATGCTCAGGAAAAGCTGGAACTGGCCAGGCAATTGGATAGACTTGGTGTAGATGTCATTGAAGCTGGCTTTCCTTCGAGCTCATCCGGCGATTTTGAGGCTGTTCGCGTTGTTGCCCAGGAGCTCAAGCGTCCCACGGTTTGTGCTCTGGCACCTGCTAATATTGAAGCCATAGAGAGAGCTTGGGAGGCAGTAAAGGCGGCCAAGCATCCTCGGATTCATGTTTTTCTTTCAGCTTCAGACATTCACCTTGCTCACCAACTTAAGAAGAGTCGCGATGAGATTCTAAAGATGTCTCGGGAAATGGTGGCTCAAGCTAAAAGTCATTTGGACGATGTTGAGTTCTCACCTATGGATGCTAGTCGTGCTGACCCTGTTTACATCTACCAGATTCTGGAAGCGGTGATCAATGCTGGGGCGACCACGGTCAATATCCCTGATACTGTAGGCTATACTACTCCCCACGAGTTTGGCGGCTTAATCCAGGGTATACTGGACCACGTGCCTAACATCGATAAGGCTGTGATCAGTGTCCATTGTCATAATGATCTGGGGTTAGCCGTGGCTAATAGTCTTGAGGCCATAAGGGTAGGTGCACGGCAGGTTGAATGTACTATTAATGGCATTGGTGAGAGAGCCGGCAACGCTTCTCTGGAGGAGATTGTCATGGCCCTAAGAACTCGCCAGGATTTCTTTAATCTCAGCACCAATATCGATACTACCCGAATTTACCGGACGAGTCGTCTGGTGAGTGAGCTTACCGGCTTTTCCATCCAGCCTAACAAGGCTATCATTGGGGCGAATGCCTTTCGTCATCAGTCAGGTATCCATCAAGATGGCGTGCTTAAGAAGGCTATCACTTATGAGATTATAGATCCAAAATCGGTGGGTATTCCCTCAAGTGCCTTGGTATTGAGCAAACTGAGTGGCAGACATGCCTTCAAGGAGAGGTTATCCGAGCTTGGCTATACTTTAAGCGAAGAAGCCTTGAGCCGCGCCTTTCAGGGCTTCAAAGAGTTAGCGGACAAGAAAAAGGAAATCACAGACCGTGATATTGAATCTCTAATAGCCGAGGAACTGCGCACTGTTACTGAAGCGTACCATCTTGACCATGTTGAAGTTTCCTGTGGTGACCATAGCCTCCCTACGGCAACAGTCAGGCTCATTGGTCCAAATGGGCAGAGTTTGGCCGATGCTGCTTTAGGCACGGGTCCTGTAGATGCCATATATAAAGCTATCAACCGCATAGTTGGTATACCTAATGAACTCACGGAGTTCACCGTTAAATCGGTTACTGAGGGGATTGATGCTATCGGGGAGGTTTTGATACGAATAGAGAGCGAGGGGGTTACCTATACCGGGCGTGGTGCTGCCACTGATATCATTGTTGCCAGTGCCAAGGCATATATGAATGCCCTAAACCGGCTTTTGGCCAGCAAGGAAGCCAAGAAAGGAAAAGTTTAGTTGAGTCCCTGGCTGGAAATGATATTGAGGTTTTTATTGGCCTCTGCATTGGGAGCAGGCATTGGCTATCAGCGAGAGCGGGCAGGCAAGGTAGCGGGATTGCGCACACACATATTAGTTAGCTCCGGAGCAGCCCTCTTTACCTTGGCATCTATATACGGTTTTGGTGGTACAGCGGTTGACATCTCTCGAGTTGCCGCCGGAGTGGTGGTTGGGGTCGGTTTCATTGGTGGTGGAGTTATCTTCCGCGGCCCGCGTGGAGAAGAGGTGGCAGGGTTAACCACTGCCGCTACCATCTGGATGACTGCGGCCATAGGCCTAGCTGCAGGGGCAGGAATGTATTTGGTCTCCGTTATAGCAACTGCGGTCATCGTAGGTATCTTGCTGCTCCCCAAGGTTCGTGGCTAGAGATGGTAAATTGAGCCTTAGTTTAAAAATTCTAACGGTCCTCCTTGCGAAGGGGCATTTGTCATGCTCAAAATTTTGCACACCGCCGATGTTCACCTAGGGGCAAAGTTCTCGGGGCTGGGGAATAAGGGTGCCTCTCAACGGGAGCAGCTGAGAGCTACATTCAAGAATGTTATAGCCACTGCTATAGATGAAAGAGTAAACATCGTTTTAATTTCCGGGGACCTATTCGATACTAACCAGCAGCCACAACGAAATATAGATTTGGTAATAGAGCAATTCAACCTGCTCAAGCAGAATAAAATCCCAGTCTGCCTTATCCCTGGCACGCATGATTCTCTTGATTCCTCGTCAATTTACCGAAAGGTTGACTTTGAAGGGAAATGCTCCAATCTAAAAATTTTTGCTGACGATGATATATCTTATAAGGAATATCCCGACCTCAATTTAACGGTGTATGGGAAACCAAATCTAAGTAATTTATCCTCCATAAGCCCACTGAAAGGGCTCAAGCGCTCGACTTCAAGTAAGTTTCATATCGCTATGGCTCACGGGTCGTTCTATTATATTCCGAATGTGAGGGCGGAAGATCATGTCTTTAGAATTGAAGAGATCGAAAACAGCGGCATGGATTATCTGGCATTAGGGCACTGGCACGAGATCTATAAATGCTCGGAGAAGCCTCCAGCTTGGTATTCCGGCCCGCCGGAGTGGGTACCTGGTCAAACGGAGAAGGGTGGAGTGCTTTTGATTAGCCTTTTGGACTCAGGCGAGGTTAACGTTGAAGCCAGAAAGATTGGTCTTCGTGGCTACGATGAGCCGCCAGCGATAAACATGGATGGGATACAAGACTTGGCGACACTAAAAGCGAGAATCTCCGAGGGGGCAAATCAGAATCTTGTAAGAAGAGTCACCCTCAAAGGACTTCGCGATGCCGAACTCATAATAAATCCTGAGGAGTTGGAAAAAGATTTGGGGGAGAGATTTTTCCATCTTAGAGTCATGGATAAATCTCATCCGAAGTTAGGAGAAGTCGCAGAGGATGAAGAGCGGCGGATTAGGAATAGGTTTATTAAGCTGATGAAGGCACAAATTAAAGGCTTGGAAGGGAAAGAAAAAGAGATTGCTGAAAATGCCCTTCAGTATGGCATAGCTTTTCTGGATGGGAAGGAAGTCTAATAATGAGGCTAAAGGAGATCGAGCTTAGAAATTTCAAGAGATTTGCTGATTTTAAACCTCAGTTCAACCCCGGGATAAATGTGGTCAAAGGTCCGCTAAATGAAATGGGGAAGTCCACTTTACTTGAAGGTATCATTGCTGCCCTTTTCCATAATCCTAAAAGCACCTCAAAGGAGCTTAAAGGTTATGTTTCCTGGGGCTCACCCAAGCGGTTTCGAATCAGTCTCAAGTTCGAGGATAGAGGCAATGAATATTCTTTGGAGAAGGATTTTGACGAAGGAACTGCCAGTCTTACTTGTGATGATACCCGAGAAGAATTTAATACTTTCAAAAAAATTTCAGAGAAAATGGCTGAGCTACTGGGGACCAGTTCTGACATGCTCTTCTTATGTACCTCTTGTATTCGTCAATCTCAGGTGAGTGAAATCTCATCAGGCAAGAAGGAAATCAATGAGAGCTTGGAGGAAATTATAAGTGGGGGTAAAGAAGGTATCCTTGCCTCTCAAGTGATACAGAAGTTGGATAGTAAAATTACTGAGGCAGAGAAAGGGCTGGATAGACCAGCAAAAAACCCAGGTATCCTGGCAAGCCTCAAAAACAAGCTACAAGATACTTTACGGAGATATGGTGAAGTTAGAGATGAGGTCTCCAAAGCCGAGGCGGAAGAAATCAAGCTAATGGAGATGGACAAGCAACTGGCTCAGGTCAAAGAACAATATGAAAATGCCAAGGCTTTGCGGGATAAGAATGAAAAGCGTAAAAAGATCGAGGAATCTGTAGAAGAATTGAGAAAGAAACATGGTGAGGCGAAAAAGCGACTTGACGGAATAAATGAACTAGTGACCAAGCTCAAAGAGGCAAACGAGGCACTTAATTCCATTGAAGGATTTGAAAATGAGCAACAGGTCTCGGAGTTTAGAAGGGGGCTGGATGCAATCCAGAATGGACGCCGGGGTATTGAGGAAGACTTGGCTCAGCGAGAAACGGAACTAGCTGAAGCGAAGGAAAAATTGAATAGAAGGAAATCGGTGAGTTTTTTTGGTTCGGGGAAGGGCATAGCTACTGCGATAATACTATTTACGGGCGGGATAATTGGAACTTTGGTTGGTCCCCTCTACCTCTTGAGTTTAATAATCTTGGGCGCAGTTCTTCTTGTTATAAGCAGATGGGCAGGCACCACGCTTGCTCATGAGAATACCAGCATTTCGTATATTAAGGGGCGTATTCAAGATATGGGGGAAGCTTTAGGTAAACTTGGTGGGGAGGAGAAGGAGTTACTAGCTAAAGCTAAATGTAGCACGGTTGGCGAGTTCGATAGGAAGGAAATGGATTTTAAAACTTCGCTTAAAAATAAAGGGGATTTGGAAGCTCAGCTAAAGGGGATGTTGGGAGGTAAAACGGTGGAAGATTTTCAAAATCAAGAACAGGAAATAGCAACGGATTTAGCAGCTGGGAAGGCAGGGCTTACCGATGACTTGAAAGCTACGGAGCTAAAGCCGGAAAAATATGTCGAGCTAGAAAGGAAGGTTCAGAGTTTAGATGGAGAGAAAGCTAGGCTTGAAGACCGTAAAAGAGATAGTGAAGCGGTCATAAGGCTAGCTAAAGAAAAAGAAATTGATGCTGAAAAGCAAATCAAGCTAGAGGAGGAACGAGACAGACTTCAGGAAGAATTGGAACGTGAAGAGAAAAAGGTGGAAGCCTATAAATTAGCCAAGGAATTTGTCTCTAAGGCGAGAACCGAGGTTCTCTCGTCAACTGGGGAAGATTTGGAGAAGGAGATTCAGAGATATTTGGCTGTCTTTACCAAGGACAAGTATAAGCAGGTAAGAGTTGACAAAGAGGAGCTGGAGTTCTGGGTATATTCGGATGAGAAAGGGGACTGGGCTAAGCCTGAGGACTTA